>UMEM01003457.1_pt1 | contig 34129 bp, 26 predicted proteins | sample 1964761 | NCBI WGS metagenome assembly UMEM01 (sample SAMEA4836021, study PRJEB28245) | human gut metagenome | biome: gut microbiome; material: fecal sample | place: Denmark | collected 2008 | reverse complement strand
GTTTTGTATCGAACCAGAATTTATAATTGTACTAAACAATATAACTCCATAAAAAGTGCTAATCCATACTAACCCTCTCGGTTTTTTTTGAGTAAGCATTATCATCATGCAAACCACTATAAATACCAAAAATTTACCAACCCAATAAATTCTATGAATTGACTCGATTGTCAAAAAGTATGCTGGTTCTATCAATATAAGTAAAAATATGCTTAAGAGCAACCTACTCCTATAAATATAAAACTTTTTTTCATTCACAACTTCATTCTCCTGCACTCTATAAAACAAATATTTCAAGATATTTACGTTCAAGAAAGAGTTTCTCTAATAGCTTCATATATCTGTTTTACATTGTTTTCTTCTGTAAAAGAAGTTTGTGAAAACAGATAACCATTCAACGCAACTTTTCGACTGAATTTGACATTCTGATAGACCTTATATAAAATCTGTGATAAACTATCTACATTTCCTTGCTCGTAGAGTAATCCATTTTCTTTATCTCGAATAATTTCAATCGTTCCACCAGTATTGCTTCCTATAACCAATAATCCATTGCGCATTCCCTCTACTGTAACTCGACCAAATGTTTCAAGTATTGCGCACATCAACTCTATGTCCATATTTTTTCTTACAGCTTTCATATCATTAACTTCACCGAGAAAAATCACATCTTCATTTAGTCCCTTTTCCGCCACATACTGCTTAATTTCATTCTCATATTTTCTATCTGTTTCTGGTGCACTTCCTGCCAGATATAATTTAGCTTCACTTACTCCCATTTTTTTGAGTTTTACTAAAGCCTTAACAGCGTCTATTTGCCCTTTGTCGGGAACAATCCGTCCAGTAAGAATCATATTGAATCGTTTATCCGGAAACAATTGATGCGTTTCTATTCCCAAATCTCCGCTAATTCCATTGTGAATCATAATTAACTTCTCAGACGGCGTTTTTGATGCCATCGTGTTGTAAAGAGCCTTCGAGATAAGAACAACTTTATCACTACAATTATAAATAGTTTTTGGAGTCCACGGTCCTTGAAAACACTCATCAGAGCCAAATTCCCGAATATGTGTAATATGAGGTATTGCTAATTTTTTGGCAATGCTCGCTCCTACAACAGGAAAACGAGTATTTGTATAGACAAAGTCATATTTTTCATTTTTTAGCTTGCTTGCCATCTTTTTTCCAAGAAGCCACTCTCGCCAAAATCTGAAATAAACATTTATCTTCCTTAATAGGTCAAATTTATCTCCCTTTCTTACGCTAAAAGGATTCTTATAATCACTTATAATGCACTTAAACTTGTTTCTTTTTAGTTCTTCTTCCATGGTTCCTTTTCCCGGAAGAATAACATCGCATTCTATACCGTATTTTTCTCTTAATCCTTTTATCACCATAAGCAAGGATCGGTTGGCTCCACCCACAAAATTTTTATCGTGAGCTATGATTAGTGCTTTCATGTCAAACTCTCTCTTTCGTTATTTTATCAAACTATTATAATACTCTACCAAATCATTTTTTGTTGCCTCATGTGTATAACCAGCATCGATAAATTCTTGTGCTCTGCTATGTCTTTTTAGTTTTGTTTCAGAAATTTTCTTCATTTCAATTGCCCATTGTTCTGCACTTTTCCCCAAGTCTAATCGATACATCAAATCTGTAACTTCCGTTTCAACCGGCACATTGGTTGATCCTAAGCACGGAAGCCCTGTGCACTGAGCTTCTAAAAAGACTATTCCTAGACCTTCAAACTTAGAGGGCAAAAAGAATAAATCCATTGCAGCATACCAATTTTCCACATCAGACTTCTTTCCTAACAAAATGCACTCATTCTGCAGTCCCATAGAATCAATTGAAACTTCCAGCTCCGGCTTCATCTCCCCGTCACCAATCCAAATGAGTTTAGCATTCTCTTGCAATTTTTTAAACTTTGCAAAACACTCAAGAATAAACTCTGGATTTTTTTGAGCAGATATTCGTGCAACAACACCAACCACAAAATTATCGTTCATCCGAAGAGCTTCCCTATTTTCTTCTCTTGAAGCCTCGTTAAATCTAAACTTTACAGGATCTATGACGTTTTTTATAACCTTAAATTCTCGCTCTCCAAATCTCGAAACTCCAGTTGAATTTGAGCATGCTACAAAGTGCGTCGCTTTCGGAAAGCATAAGTGATCATAAATATATGTTGACACACTCGTTTTAATCGTTAAAATATTCTTAGGATTATGACAATGGAAAATTCTGATTTTAACGTTATTTCTTTGAGCGGCTATAAGTGTCATTAATGCAACATGACCCGGAATATTTACATGTACAATACTGTAATCTCCTTTTCTTATAATAGTTTCTATAGTTCTTTTTATTACAGGATTATACTTATTAACATTCGGTAATCTATAAATCTTTCCTCTGCCACTGATTTGTTGATTCCATGCATTTTCTCCTTCTTCGACTAGCATAAAATCAACAATCCATCCGCTTTCAATAAGCGACATATAGTAATTCATTATAGCACATGCAATCCCATCATTATATCGCAAGGATGGAATCAAAAAAAGAATCTTCTTATTCATAAATTCACTTCCGTTCTTTTAACGAATTCTATAGATTTTCTGTATCATTTCATCTACAAATAATATTTCCAACAGCTAAGAGTAGTCCCGTCTTTTGATTTATTATCATCCACAGTAGCACTTTTTCATAGCTTGTATAAAAACTCCATTCGCTTTTCCTTAAATTTTTCCTTATGCATGTTATTTTTTCATCGCTTAATAGCTCTCTCAATAAGAAATATCTCTGTTTTATGTCGTATCCCACTTCCTTATTGCACAAGCACTTTTTCATGCAGTTTATTACACAGCTCATAGCTTCTCTTGCATAGCACATCCAAAATATACTATCATGCACATCAAAAATCTGTTTGTACTTTTTTAGTAAAGCGAGTCTTACTTCGATAATATCCTGACGTGCCTGATGATTAGCCGAATCAGATAATATTCTATAATGGTTATAATATTTATTAAGAAATAGCACTGAATCAATGCATCTCACATATTCAACATTAAAGCATGCATCTTCCCCAATCAACAGCTGTTTATCAAAATAGATTTTATTCTTTTTTACTACTTCTGTAACGTACAATTTTCCCCATACGCCTCTAATCGCACCCAAGTTCGTGCCATACTTGCGTATATCATATTCTGGAGTTATAAAATCGTACTGCAATCTCTCAATTATTGCTTTTTTATCATAGATAAATTGTTCTTCTGGCATTGAGGTTCTTGGGATATTATCATCAAATTCTGGTTCTTTATTATAATAGTGATTCCACGATATAAGTCCATAAGATTTTTCTTCTGCGATATCAACAACAGAACGGTACGTATCTTTTTCAATCCAATCATCACCATCTAAAAAAGACAGATATTTTCCTGTTGCCAAATTGATACCTTCATTTCTTGCTGAACAAACACCTTCATTTTTTTTGTGTAGTACTCGAATCCTTTCGTCTTGTTTTGCATACTCATCACAAACTTTACCACACTGATCAGGTGAGCCATCGTCCACCAAAATAATTTCAATTTTTTCCAGAGTTTGAGAAGTCAAACTATCTATGCATTGTCTTAGATACTGCTCCGGTACTTTATACACTGGAACAATAATACTTACTACTGGCTCCGTCATTTTATCTCCCTCGCACCCGATTTAAATATTTCTTCATTGTTCCATAGATTCCAGTCACTAGAAGCATCTTCCGAATAGCTGTTTTTACTTTTACCTTGTTCGTGACAGGATAGTATTTTTCAAACAACTCTTTACCAGACAGATTCGCCGCATCAGTCATAAATACTGTCCTCTTTGGATTCATTGGAACAGATTCAAACATTTCCTTTACACCTGCAACCAACTTATCCGACGAAACTTCTTCGCACTTTGCGTACTCTTTCACCTCTTGTATAAGATCTGCCCCTTTTGGGGAATGGCAAAGAACTCTGGTCGTACCTTTGTCATCATCTAATTTCTTATCGAAATCATATACAGAAAAGCAATCCCAAATCGTGAAGTCGCTTACACGGTATCTCTTTTTGAAAGGGCACATATAACAAGAAGGTCGATCGCAGGTATCCGAGAAGAATGCTCTCAACATTGGATCGAGCTGCGATCCTGCATGATATACATTCTTTCCATCTTGGATAATACTCATTGTAGAGTATTTATATCCATAAAATTTATCTCGGAATCGAATGTTATCTGGATTTGGAAAAGACTTTTCTTGGTATTCCAGATACTTGTTCCACACCAGCGGTGATGGGATACCATGACACACCACATCAACTAAAATCAACTTTTCATATGGTTTTCTCAAAAACTTTGATAATCCCTCAATTTGGCACGGTGTTCCACTAAAGCAGACCCATCTATCTTTTTTAAGAAAGTCTTTTACCAAACAGAAAGAATCTCCCAATTTACTTTGCACATATTTGCTGTTCCGGAATCGTTTTAATTCATTAACCGTTTCTACATATGTATGCTGTACATGAAAATTCTCATCGTAGGCTGCACCAAAGACCACTCCACCTTTTTGAAGAACAACCGTTGCTATAGCTGTAAACGCACCGCCTGCTGAACTATCCAATCTCACCTTTTCATCACTATGCTGAACCAAATAAGCTTTTTGTGGCTTTTCTTCCTCAGTAACGGGACTTTGAATTGGACAAACCATGTTGCAGGCATTACACTCTACGCATCTACTTTTATCGACAGTCGGATAAAGGAATCCCTCATTATCTTCTTTCATAACAATTGCATCTTTGGGGCAAATTGCTTCACAGGCAGTACAGCCACAGCAATCTTGTTTTTTATTGATTTCAATCACAAATCTGTACTCCCTTCATCTTTTAATGCAGCCAGAAGATACTCATACGACTTCTGCCGGATTCCTTCCAACTTTTTATGAACGCTTTCAAAATCCGTCTCTATCTTTAAGCAATCAACTATATTTTCTTCTCCCGTCAGCAATCTCCCAGTAATTCCCGCCATGTTGAACAACGTGTCCAAACGGCTATTCGTTGACTGTTTCGTATTTCTGTTATAACGACGGAATGTAAAGAACTGCCGCTTATAAAGAATTGAGAACACGGAACAATGGAAAGAGTCTGTACACACATATTCCGCATTTCGAATTAGATTCAGGAAATCTGCCGGATCAATATCATAAGGCGTTTCATCAGCATAACCTTCATCGCTCTTTACAAATTCATCCAAATGTGTCAGTGCTATAATCTTGCAACCTGTAGCTTCTTTTAAGCGTTTTGCAAATTCTCTATGAGGTGGATTGTTGCCAAGGAAATAGCACAGAATGTATTTTCCTTCTACAATTGGCTCTTTCTTTTGGATGCTCATCCATTCATCGCCTGTAAACAGCAATGTCGGATCACAAACTACAGGAACATTGCGGTCAGCAATTTCTTTCACCAGTTTTTGACCCGATTCTTCTCTTACGCCAATGTGCTTTATTTTCTTTAAAAATTTCTCTGCCTTTTTTTCAGAGTCCTTCGGCAAACTTGACTGGCCAAAACTCGTTGCGTAGGCAATCGAATTTACTGATTCCGGCACAAAATTGAGTGTGTAATAGTCTGCTGCAATATTTCCCGGAAGCCATAACTGATCACTTCCAACAAGTACACTTGAATAGTTGTCTTTACATTTAGTTCCCAACTCTGCTTTCGAGTTGTATTTGGGAGAGAGCCTGAATTGTTTACGGCTAAATGCATAAAATTTTTCTGCGCGAACTTTTGACAATTCTGAGTACCGATTTTTTGAAAATTTTTTTATCAATACATTCTTTGCCATACCGAGTTTAGACAACAAAATATCTGATGTTAAACTTGCCTTAGCAAAATACAGCAATTTTGCCTTTTTAATTTCTCCGTTAAAACCGGAAATATCTATGGTTTCATTTTCATATCCCAGTTTATCCAATGCCATCTGCGTGGCATACGCCTGAAGCATACTTCCATAGTTATGCTGGAAATAGCATGACACAATTGCTGTTTTCTTCATTCCTCTACTCTCCAAACTATTCTTGATTACTTTACTATCTGTTCAAACAGTTTCCCCTGTTCTTCTGAAACTCTCTGAGCATTAAACCTGTTATGTACATCTTCCATGCCCTGTGCCACCAATCTATCTTTCAATCCATCTTCCTGATAGACTCGCAACACCGCTTTACTTACTCCAACATAGTCATCAACTTCAACAAGCAAGCCATTTTCTCCATCTTAGACTATATTAGGGATCGCATCTACTCTGCTTGCTACAATAGGCTTGCCTACCATCATATACTCTGGCAAAGCTAAACCAAAGCCTTCCCAACGGCTCAGCAAGCACGCAACATCAAGCAGCTCCACATAACTCATCGGGTTTTCAACCCAGCCTGTAATATGTAGACTGTCTGAGAAACCGTTGTCTTCCGCATACTTTCTTATCTCGACCTCTTGGTTTCCGTTTCCAACAATAATGAAGTGTGCATTTGGAACCGCATCTTTCACCAGTTTTGCCATCTTGACAAAAACATCTGGTGCCTTCTGTGGACTCATTCGGCCAACCATACCAACGACAAATGCATCTTCCGGTATGTTCAGATCTTTTCGTTTAACCGCACTATGCACACCATTCTCGTATGCTTCGATGTCTACGCCATTAAAAATGACTTGTAATTTTTCATCTCTGCAAATCTTCTTATCCAGTGCTGACTGCTTCTCGGCATCCGAAATGCAGATAATTTTGTCACAGAACGGTGCTGCAATTTTTTCTATCACTGTGTATATTGCTTTTTTCTTTGCCGAGCATCGCATATTAAATGCCCAACCGTGTGGATTATATACACTGTGATTCTTCAGACCAATATCTGCAACACGAGCAATTGCTCCAGCTTTGCTGGAATGAGCATAGACAATATCAGGGTTATATTTTTTATCAGTGATCTAACTTCTTTAATCGCCTTTAAGTCATTACCACCAATAGCTCTGGTCATTTCGACCTGTTCAAAAGAATCTACCAGACCTCTGTAATCTTCTTCATGGAAATCCTGTGAGCAAACCAATATATTCTCGAACTTTTCTTTGTCCAAATACTTGAGAAGCATTCGGATGTAGCGATCTACACCACCTGCGGCCTGCGCCACATGTAAAATACGAACCTTTTTCATCATGCCACCGCCTTTGCGACGACATAATTCTCATTGGTTAAGGCATACAGCGTTACTTTAAGCTGTACCCCCCAGTTTATTTGTAGCCATCTCGTATTTTCTACTGTACTGTTCAGCCATCACTTTTGTGTTATACATCTTCAGGATATCCTGATATGCCCGCTCCACCAGTTTTCCATCTTCACTCCGGCATTCTTTAATAGCCTTCACAAAGTCTTCCACTTTCGTACACACAAAGCCATTCTCCTCATTGTGAATAACATCTCGATTTCCGATTACATTGCTTACCACACATACTTTCTTCATATACATAGATTCCAGTAATGATATCGGAAGGCCTTCCCATCTACTAGGAAGCAGAAAAACATCTGCATTAACCGCATATCTAATCGCAGTGCTCCGATCAGCCCATCCTGTAATTTCAATATTCTTACTTGTAAGTTGTTCTCGAAGCTCACCATCACCAATCCAGACAAATTTCACATCTGGAAGTGATTCGGCTATCTGATTAAACAGTGTGGGATTTTTCTGATAACAGATTCTTCCCAGTGTGTAAACTGTAAATGGGTGCTCTACTTTTTCTGTTTTATCAATAATCTCTTGGAGTTCTGCCATGTTGATGCCGTTATTTACATACGTGGCACGTTTGGTAAGTTTCAAAGATTCTTGATGCTCACCCACGCTGCAACTGATGGTCGTACAATTTCGCTTTGCACACACTGATTCAATCAGCTTAAACATTCTGCGCTTCATCGGTTTATAATTTTCCATTAGAAAGCTGTAGCCATGTGGGGTATAGAACATGGGAATTTTTCCATTGAATGCCACCCGACCAATCGCACCAGCTTTACTACTATGTAAATGGATCACATCAGGCTTGATTTCTGCCACTATCTTTTTTACTTCAAAAAATGCAGCGATATCTTTGGCCGGATCAATCGCTCGTCCAAAATTCTTGACCTCAATCAAATGAATTCGCTTGTCGAAGTAATCCTTATAATTTTCCGGTGTCTGCTTTCTCACTGCATAAGCAATATACATGTCATACGAATTGACAAGCTCATTGGCGAGGTCAACTATATAAGTAAAAACGCCTCCACCCATAGCTTCGACTATGTACAGTATTTTCTTTTTCTCCGCCATAGGTTCCTCCTACTTTTAATCTCTCTGGAAAATATCTCTGGTGTAAACTTTTTCTTTCACATCATCAAGATCTTTACTATACCGATTTGCGATGATGGCATGGCTCATTTCCTTGAACTTAGCCAGATTATTAACCACTACTGATCCAAAGAAAGTCTCACCGTCTTTCAATGTCGGCTCGTAAATGATTACCGTTGCGCCCTTGGCCTTGATACGCTTCATAACACCCTGGATAGAACTCTGACGGAAGTTATCGCTGTTGCTCTTCATAGTCAAACGGTACACACCGATGGTGACTGCCTTTTCCTTGTCTTCATCAAACTCGTTTTCTGCATCGTAGCCGTAGTAACCAGCCAGCTTCAGAACACGATCAGCGATGAAGTCCTTACGGGTTCTGTTGCTCTCGACGATAGCTTCAATCAAATTCTCCGGCACATCTGCATAGTTAGCCAGCAACTGCTTGGTGTCTTTCGGCAGGCAGTAGCCGCCATAGCCAAAGGACGGATTGTTGTAGTGGCTACCAATACGAGGATCAAGGCAAACACCGTCAATGATCTGCTGGGTGTTCAGCCCCTTGCTCTCTGCATAAGTGTCTAGCTCGTTGAAGTAAGCAACACGAAGAGCCAGATATGTATTGGCGAACAACTTGACAGCCTCTGCCTCGGTGAAGCCCATGAATAGGGTGTCGATGTTCTCCTTGATAGCACCTTCCTGCAGCAGACCAGCAAACTCGTGTGCTGCTTCTACTAATCTTTCGTCTTCCAAATCAGTGCCAACGATGATACGAGAAGGATAAAGATTATCGTACAGTGCTTTGCTTTCTCTTAAAAATTCCGGGCTGAAGATGATGTTCTTACTGTTGAATTTTTCACGTACGCTTGCGGTGTAGCCCACAGGGATGGTGGACTTGATAACCATAATGGCATCCGGGTTATATTCCATAACCAGTTTAATCACAGCTTCGACTGCAGATGTGTCAAAGTGCTGGGTGTGGCTATCGTAGTTCGTAGGGGCCGCTATTACAACAAAGTCCGCATCAGAGTATGCAGCCTTTGCATCCAGAGTTGCGGTCAGGTTCAATTCCTTTTCTGCGAGATACTTCTCGATATAGTCATCCTGAATCGGAGACTTACGGTTGTTGATCATCTCAACCTTCTCCGGAACAATATCAACTGCGGTCACCTGATGGTGCTGAGAAAGCAATGTGGCAATTGACAAACCCACATAACCAGTGCCCGCAACGGCGATTTTGTAATTCTTCATGTTATTTACTCCTCCGGCCCTCATCGGGCATATCCTCTAATTTTCTATGTACACATCCATATGGATGGTATTTCTTTTACCTCTTGCCGCTCACGCGGCTAAATGTTTTCTTATACTGTCGTATCCAACTACCCCAGCAATCATATTTCTACTCCATAAAACATCCGTTGAGTACACTCGTCTCTATTCCTCTATAATCGAAGTGTTGATTTATACAGTCGAACCCCGTATACCCTGCAATGACGTTTTTTCTAAGTGTTGGATTGTTGAATCGAACACTGTCGGCGCATGAGTTTTGTTAAAACCGTATATATCATCCAGTCCAATTCTCACCATTCATTGTTCGTTATGAACAAATCATTCACTTTAACCACTCAAAACATGTAATTATCATCACCATTCATGCTCTACTCAACAGCTGTTTTTTGAAGTAGAAATCATCTGTTTTTCTCTATTTTTCATAACTCAACAAACCGTTATGATGTAGGTGTCATTAGCAAGTCAGATAGTGTACTCACCAGCAGTTTCAGACGTTAATGATAAACTCATGGATTTTTGTTGTTTTATCCTGTTTTCCGCCATTTCCTCATAACTTCTGAAAAAGTTGTGCCAATTTTGTGTCACAGGGGTCAAAAGTTCAGCATTTTGTATAACTTATCGACATTTTCAGTTCTTTTCTGCAAGGTATTTTTCAATATAATCATCCTGTGTGTTTCAGAATGGTATTTCACATCTTCATAAAACCTATATCTCTATCACACACTCACCCGAATCTCCCCATCCTCTTTCTTCACATCAAACACAAGCGGATGCTTCTTCCCCCACTCCGGATCTTCCTTCTCCTTCTCATTCCATTCCTTCCATTTCTGAATGAAACCATTGTGGATTAGGTTCTCCGCTGCGAGTCTTGCCTGCACCGCTTCGTCATAATTGTCAAAAAGACCAACATAATAGCGCTTTCCCTTGAATCCGATATCCACACGATACCGATTACAATTCTTCAACTGGAAAACGCCACGAAAACCACTCATGTTATCTTTTCTGCTTTTTCTTTTTTCTAGTACTTCAACACAGGTTCCGTCTACGAGATGTCGTCTCTGCGCAATTTCCTGACGGTTCTTCTTTTGTAAACAACCGCAGCTATGATAATTACCATGCACAAGACCTGCTGCCGTCACGTCAACTTCATTTCCACAATCACAGACACAATGCCAATAAACGGAGCCCCGTTTATCTCTTTTCTCTGTCGCATACTTGGCTGTCAACATACCGAACTTTCTTCCTGACAGATCTGCTGGTCTTCTTCCCATAAGTCTCCACCCTTTTTGCAAGAAATTTCGTAGAGTAGATTACTCTACGAAATTTTTACGGAAAGCCTTGGAAATCAAGGGTTTTCAGGTGTCTGACCAAAAATTTGACGGTAAATAAATGCTGTAAAATTTGTAATTATGATTAATTTTTAAATACATGTGATTGTAAAAGCACGAAACAACTTAGATAATTTAAAATAAATATTTTTAATTTTCTGATCTGATAGCTTGGAAATTGTCTGATAATTGACCATGAATTTGACGACGAATAGATAAAAATCCATTCAAAAAAGATGATTAAAATGACGAAAGTGTCTGTTTTTCGATTTTTTTTGCTAAGAGATTGTATAAATTCATGAAATGAACGTATATACATTGACAGAAATGTTTGAAAAGAGTAGACTATATATGATAATTATACTAAGATTTGAAACAATTTAAAGAAAAAGCGTATTTCGTAGAGTAATCTACTCCACGAAATACGCTTTCTTTTTCTACTCCAAACTTTTCTCTTTTCCCCGTACAACTCAAAGAAACTATCCCTGATTATAAATACAATTATTCCCACACGGCTGACCATCAAATATTTTCTTATTCAATTGATCGATATATCTCCCTGTCTCTTTTTCTTCTCTTTGATCCCCCTCCAGAATCCCCAACGCAGCCTTCAGATTCCAAATATCCCGGATCATATCTTCCACATAATTTCCTCGTCCAACCAGTTTCAGATGAGTAATCCCTGCCGCCTCCAGCTGTGGCAACGCACACAGAGCACATCCACTCTTCCCACAGAGATATTGTTGCTCTTGTTGCTCTTCTATCTCCAATGTTCTTTTTATCACTCGTTCCATACGCTCTTCCATCTCAGCATCTCCCCAGTAGGTCGTCCTGCACAGATAACCCATCTCGTCACAGTGAAGGGAATTGCAGAATGCTCCTGTGAACTGACACAATTCGTTCAATGCAAAGGCCTCGAATTCCAGTTTTTCTGCATTTACAGCTTCTATCATCTGCCGCATCGATGCAACTGTATTTTTCCTGTGGAAGATGATCCGACCGATTCCCATTTCCCGGAAAACTTTGATTGCCTCCCGGTTCATTTCTCCGACTTCACCGCTAAGATGAATCTTACAGGATATGCCCTTCTGTCTCAGGTACAAAATCAATGCCGGATCGGCAAGGATGAAGCTGTCGAATCCGATTTTCATACACTGTTTCACAATGTCTGCAATCTCTTCATATTGTTCCGGAATATAATAGAGAGAATTCATCGCGATATGCACCGGCTTTCTGTACTTCCTGATCATTGCTGAGAGGATCTCTAATTCACTGAAAGAACCGAGCTGCACATTATAAGCCAGCACTTCCCTGCGGTTCAGTGGAAGTACGGTTCCGTATTTTTTTGTCCAGTTATATGGAACATATCCGCAGAACAACTCGTCTGCTCCTGCCTGGACATATGGAATATATTCGTCTACAGAGCCAAGTCCTGCAACGATTTTCATCCTTCGCTCTGCTTTTTCTTTTTCATTCTGTTTTCTTTTCTGTATCTCCATTCTTCCATCATCCTTCTGTTTTTCACATTTCACAATAGATTGACCACAAGACGGTTCCATTTTATTCCGAGTTCTCTCTTCAACTGCTCCGGTTCATCCAGCAGATGTTTATCCAATGCGAACAGACTGTTGTATTTTCCCTTCATATATAAATGCTTTGGATAGAAGAAGCTATGTTCCAGACACGGTGCCGGACATTCCTGTCTCTCTCTTTGTTTTCCACGTTCACCGTGTTCCAGCACAGCGCAAAGTGTACAATAGCTCGACGTATTTGTCTGATAGAACGGCACGTGTAGATGGTTCTGTATCTTTTGCGGTATTTCCTGTGTATAACCGCAGCTTTCCCACTCATAACAGCTGATTCCAAAGCTTTCTTCCAGATAGGTGCGATAAAATCCTGCATTCAGATTATTCTGTTCCAACAGCGTCTTATCTCCCATCTTGTAGGACATTCTTGGATCTTTCTTCCGCTTATTTAAGAGCGTCCCAAGACACGGGATCAGATGTTCTGTCCGCTTCACAAGATGTGCCAGTCCCCAATCATTGACTACAACCTCAAGTCGTTTCTTCTCCGCCCCGGAAGTCTTCTGTTGTTCACACCACTGATCCAGATGTGTCAACAGCTGTTCTGTCTGTGCAAGCCTGTCTTCCCGAATAAAGGAAAAGACAACGGTCACTTCCATCCGTTCTTTATCTGCTTTCTCAAGAAGTGCAAAGAACTGTTCTTCTTTCGGAAATAGATGTGGACAGAATTGATTGCCGAGATACAACCGTTCCGGTTGTCTTCCCAGGATCCGCGCATCTTTGATTCCATGCTGCTGCCAGTATTCTTTCATGAACCGTTCAATCGGTCTGGTCAGATATTGTTCGTATAGTTTCGGATGATCCAGTTCTACCGCTAATTCTGCCGGCAGATTTTGGAAGATCTCCGCATTCTGAAACCACGCTTTATTTTGTTCTGTTTCATTCTTGAAATGTTCCTCTTCTTCCTGCGCGGGATAACCGGTCATTTCTTGCGCCAGATGTGCATCATCCTCTTCCAGCTTGAGTGAAATGTATCGGCTGTATTCGACACAGAGCTTCTGAAAGGCCTCTTTATAATCTTCCTGAACTGTGAAAATATCATAGGCTTGATAGAATTCTGTCTGTTCCCCGGCCTCTGTCTGAAAATGACGAATTTCAATCTCCCGATACTCTGCCTGATCCATCTGATAGAAGCAGATCTTGAATGCTTTCGGATAAATGTTCTCCTCTGCTTTCCCTCTCCTGCAAAGCCGGATGCGGAATCCTTCGGATGAAATCTCTGTCAGGCGGACTTCTCTTTGCCTCTCTTCTATTGAATCTTCTGTCATAACTCCGGCCAGAAGTCCATATGGAATCATCTGAATTCCTTTAATCCTTCGCTTTTTCATTTGCTTCCTCTCTCTTTTACAAAATCCTTGCTTGAACAAAGAATGTGCCTCGGCACATTCTTGCGCCTGCGGCGGTCGCTTGCGACACTTACATTATACGCCGCAGTGTGCATCCTAAGCGGAGCGTTTTTTATATATTAGGAAAGCACTTTCCTAATATATAAAAGATCGTGCTGTCAGCAGAACTCTCCACCGACAGCACGATTCCTATACTTTTTACTTATATGATTCTATTAGATGTTCAGAAGATCACTGAATACTCTCAGGGCTCCGTCTGTCTCATGTGCAAGTACGCGTTTTGCAAGGACTTTACCGAGCTGAACACCTTCCTGATCGAAGCTATTTACATTCCACAGGAATCCCTGGAACATGATCTTGTTCTCAAAGTGAGCAAGCAGTGCTCCGAGAGATGCCGGTGTTAACTGCTCTCCGATAATGATGCTTGAAGGACGTCCGCCTTCGAAGTTCTTGTTGCGGTTCTCATCTTCTTTACCACATGCAAATGCTACGATCTGAGCAGCTACGTTCGCGCAGAGTTTCTGCTGGCTTGTGCTGTCCTGGATCACAACATCTGTACCGATCTGGCTGTTCTTGAATCCTACGAACTGAAGCGGCACAATATCTGTTCCCTGGTGAAGAAGCTGATAGAAAGAGTGCTGTCCGTTTGTTCCAGGCTCTCCGAAGATAACCGGTCCTGTTACATAATCAACCGGCTCACCAAAGCGGTTTACGGATTTTCCGTTAGACTCCATATCCAGCTGCTGCAGATGTGCAGGGAAACGGCTCAGTGCCTGGGAGTATGGAAGTACTGCTGTGCTTGGGTATCCGAGTACATTTCTCTCATATACACCGATCAATGCATCGAGCATCTCCGGGTTCTCTTTGATATTCTTATTGAGGGACAGTTTATCCTCAGCTGCTGCTCCGTCAAGGAACTGTGCAAATACTTCCGGTCCGAATGCGAGGGAAAGTACTGCTCCGCCAACTGCTGATGTAGATGAGAAACGTCCTCCAATATAGTCATCCATGAAGAAGGCTGCAAGGTAATCATCACTCTTTGCAAGTGGTGAAGTCTCGCTTGTTACTGCGATCATATGCTTGGATGCGTCAAGTCCTGCGTTCTTAAGAGCATCCTTTACAAAGGACTCATTTGTCAGAGTCTCAAGTGTTGTTCCTGACTTGGATACAAGTACGAAGATAGAGTGAGCAACATCTACAGAATTCAGAACTGCTGCCGCATCATCCGGGTCAACGTTGCTGATGAACTTTGCTTCCATCTTGAATGTATCATTCTTCTTTGCCCAGTTCTCAAGTGCAAGGTACATTGCGCGAGGACCGAGGTCACTTCCGCCGATACCGATCTGAACAACTGTTGTAAACTTCTCTCCGGCACCGTTTGTGATCTCACCTGCATGTACTTTGTTCGCGAACTCAGCAATCTTCTTCTGCTGCTCTACATAGAAAGTACGCTTGTCTACACCGTCAGCCACAACAGCATCTCCGAGCTGTCCGCGTGTCATGTGGTGAAGTACGAGACGTTTCTCTCCTGTGTTCACAACTTCTCCGTTGTAAAGTGCTTCGAACTTCTCTGTCAGCTGTGCTTCTTCTGCCAGTTTCTCAAGAGCTGAGAGAACTGTGTCATCCACTTTCTTCGCTGCATAATTGTATGCTAATCCTTCTGCCATCGGAACGCTGTAGTTCTTCACACGCTCTGCTCCGTTCTCTCCGGCCATCACTGCTGCGAGGTCTACACTTTCTGTCTTCTCAAGTTCCTGATAAGAAGTAAGCTTATCCAAATTGTTCCAGGTAATCATCGTTGATTCCTCCTTCATAAAATAAAGTTCATATCCGGCTGTCGGGTTCAGTATCTTCTGACCGGCAGACCATCCATTTCATAAAAAAACTATTGTTAATTTCTCAACAATCAAGTTCATTATACAATCAATCCGGTGCAAATTCAACCCACAAACGATATTATCAGATTGCTGTTCGCACATCGTATAACCGGTAATATTATCAGAGCAGCTCCGCAAACAGACGTAAGATCAGCTGTCCGAGTCTTAAGCCCGCACTTCTTCCTTCTTTATACTGCTCGGTCACTTCTCTGCTTTCTCCCATCGTGCGGATCAGATCATCCCGGATCTCCAGCACTGCATCGCAATCTGCCAGGAAGCATCCATTCTCAAAGTGATGGTACAGGCTGCGGTAATCGAGATTGATCGTTCCGCAGGTCGCCATTTTATCATCTGCCACACTCATCTTCGCATGACAGAATCCCGGTGTCCACTCATAGATACGGACTCCATGCTTAACCAGATTATGATAGAAGGAACGGGTCACACTGTAAACCATCTTCTTGTCCGGGATACCCGGTGTTATGATACGCACATCAACACCACGCTTTGCTGCCAGTGTGAGTGCATGTGTCATCTCGTCTGTAATAATCAGGTATGGAGTGATAAACCAGCAGTATTTCTCTGCTTTATTCGCCATACTGATATATACTTCCTCGCCTACCTGCTCACCATCGAGCGGACTGTCTGCATATGGCTGGACATAACCACGCTGTTGTGCCTGGTATGCATAGTGGATCACATATTTCTCCGGTACAAGTTCTTTTGACTTTACATTTCCGGCTGCATTCCACATTTCCAGAAATGCTACTGTCATAGACTTGACTGCATCTCCTTCCATACGGATTCCGGTATCTTTCCAGATTCCATACGGATGTGTGATGTTGAAATACTCATTTGCCAGATTGTATCCACCTGTGTAAGCAACCTTTCCATCAATCACAGTAATCTTCCGGTGATCACGATTGTTCAGGAACATATTCAGTCCCGGCAGAATCGGGTTAAATACACGGCATTTGATTCCTAAAGATTTCAGTTTTGTTGCAAAATCCATGTTCACAAACCAGATCGATCCCATATCATCATAGAAGATACGGACTTCTACGCCTGCTTTCACACGGTCTTCAAGTACCGTCTGGATCCGTTGCCATGCCTCTTCGTCTTCGATGGCATGATACTCCATAAAGATGAACTTTTCTGCCTTTGAAAGATCCTCCAGCTGTGCATCCAGCCCTTTGATCGCCTCATCATAATAGGTAACATCTGTGTTCTGATAAACCGGATAACAAGAGTAATTCGTCAGATAAGAAGCGATTGCCCCCGCCTGCGGACTCTCTTTTTTCATCCATTCGAGAATCTGTCTGTTATCCGGAAGATATGGGAGCAGTTTTTTATCAATCTCTTCATATCTTGCCCGCATTTTCTTCGTGCTTCCGTTCAGACCTACGAGAAGATACAGACTCACACCAAGAATCGGGAATGCAAGCATCAGTATGATCCATGGCATTTTCATCGATGAAGTCTTATCCATGCTGTAAAGTCCAAGCACAAGAAAGATTGCCACGATTCTTGTTGCCCAGTCAATAATAGTTGCGTATTCACTTACCTTTGTGAACAGAAAGAGAAGGAAGACAATCTCCAGCAAGATAGATACTGCTGTGAAGATCAACCTCTTTGTTCCGTTCTCTGTCTTTTTCTTTCCTTCGAATGTACTGCTGCTCAAATCTACATGCCCCTTTTCTCTTTTCCTTTTAATAATTGCTATTTTCTCTTTGCATAGAAAGACGGAGAATCCGATCACTCAGATTCTCCTGACTCTTTTAATTAACACATACTATAACAGATATGGAAGGAAATTGAAACAAGTATTTTCTTTTTCCACTGTTTTTTTATTCATGTCTAAGTGCCTCGATTGGATTCATGTTCGCCGCTTTCACGGACGGGATCAGTCCGAAGATAATACCGATCAGTGTGGAGAACAGCACTGCAATCACAATCGAAACTCCGCTGATCGCTACCGGAACTGCTGAGACTTTGGATATAATGTACGCAAGTGCGATTCCTCCAAGAACACCTATAATTCCTCCAAGCAGTGTCAGTACCGCTGCCTCTGTCAGGAACTGTGTCAGAATTCTGCGTTTTCTCGCTCCGAGTGCTTTCTTTAATCCAATCTCGCCGGTACGTTCTGTAACTGACACGAGCATGATATTCATAACTCCGATTCCACCAACTAACAGGGAAATGCTGGCGATCCAGATCAGCTGCTGATTTGTCGAGTTACTGATCTCCTGGATCTGTGTTGCCTGCTCTAACAGATCTTCTCCTTTGTATTTTACGGTATCATCTGAAACTGTCAGCATAGCATTTAAAATATCTGCGGCTTTCTCTCCTGCCGCTGTCATATCATCTGTACTTTTTGCACGCACGACAAGGTTCTGTGGTTCGTCATACTGGTAGATGACCGGCCATACATTATCCGGAATAATGATCTTTCCGCTCTGGTCATCTGACATGTAGCGGTAGTAATCTTCCATTGAGTTGATTACCGGCTGGGACTCTGCTTTCTTTGCAACCATTCCAACGACAACAAAAGGCTCGCCCTTGATCTCAATCGTTCTTCCGATCACATCTGCATTGTCGAATAAACTTGCCGCTGTTGTCTTGTCTATCAAGGCTACTTTTCGTCCTTCGGAATAATCTTTGTCTGTTAATCCTCTTCCTTTGGTTACCTGATATCCGTAAACATCCAGATAATTTCTGTCAATTCCAAGGATCACGCTGTTACTTAATGACTTTGCGCCGCGGTAAACTGCGTCGTATTCATTTCTTGTATGATATAAAGACGCTGTCTCCACTTCCGGGAGTTCAACGACCTCCTGCAATGTCTCGTCTGAGATCTCCGGCACTCCGTCCGGGAGTGACTGATACTGCAGATCGATCGGCCAGTCACCCTGATAGAGCTGTACATTTACCGCGTCATTTCCTGCACCGACCAGATTCTTCTTAATCTGTTCATTCGTTCCTTTGATCGTGGACACAATTGCTATAATGGAACCGATTCCTATGATGATTCCGAGCATTGTGAGCGCAGATCTTAATTTATGATTCCAGATTCCCTGAAACGCCAGTCTGATGTCTTCTAACATAATGGCACCTCACTCTCTTTCATTTTGATACTGTTCAGTCTTCTTAATAATAGTCGTACAGGGTATCTGCTTCCTGTGTCTTTGCGCCTTCTTTGACATCTCTGCCGTAAGGGAACGCGATCAGGTCGTCCATTGTGAGGCCGGAGGTGATCTCCAGTGAATTGTACATATTTTTGCCAACCTCTACATACTGTTTTGTTAATCTGCCGTTATCGCCCCGCTTGTAGACATAATAGCGGTTTCCTTCCTCACGGACAAACATTTTTTCAAGATAGATCGATCCATCACTACCTGCTGCAATTCCATTCATCGACAGATTCACAGACTCACCATTCGAGAGATTTGCGTCTCCGTGGATCACGAGCGTGAACGGATAGAAGGACTGATTCTGGTTCTCTCCTGTGGAATAATCGCTTACCGGTGAGTTGCCAACACCTGTAACTGTCGCTTCGTAGGATTCTCCCGACTGCCAGGACATTACAGTCGCAGTCATTCCTTCTTTGATCTGATCAAGCATTGTCTCTCCGACTCTTCCGGTCACATAGAAACCTTCTTCTCCGACAACGCTGACAACTGGTTTGTTCTCATTCTTTGCAGACGCTTCGTCAGTCGCTTCTTTGACTACACCTTCTACCGTACTTTTGATCACGCCGTCCCCGACCTTTTTCTTCAGCTTTTTCAGTTCCAGTTCAGCGGATCTCCTGGAAAGATCTAGATCTTTGATCTTCTGCTCTTTCTCCTTGATTTGCTTCGCCACTTCTTCCTTTGACGGGAGGTCCGGGGTGTCTGGGATAACCGGATCTTCTGAAATATCCGGTTCCGGAGTTGGCTCTGGTTCCGGAGTTGGCTCTGGTTCCGGAGTCGGCTCTGGATTTGGAGTTGGCTCTGGATTTGGAGTCGGCTCCGGGTCTGGAGTTGGTTGTGGATCCGGTATGACTACCTGTCCTGTTTTTCCATCGAGGATCCAACAGGATAAGAATTTTGTCGGCGCTTCTGCGTTATCTACTACATCAAAGGCACACACTTGACCCTCTTTTAATACTTTGAGCATAAACGGTGCATTTACGGCTGCCCCCGGTGCACAAAGATAACGATACGGTTTTTCCATTGTTCCGTCTGCGTCTTCTTTATTATAAGGAACAGAACCTAATGTGATCTCACTGTAAACCTCTTTTCCCTTTAATGCTTCAGGAAATGGACGCTCGATTGCGGAAGACGGTACATCGTCTTTTTTGTTATCGTCTTTGGATGTATCGTCTTTTGTATTATCATCTTTCGAAGCATCGTCTTTTGAAGTATCATCCTTCGAGGTATCACCATCCGGTTTTTTATTCTCATCCTCTTTTGATGTATTAAGAACGGTTGTCTTTACAGCACTCATCTTCTGTACAGTTGGCTGCTGTTCTCCATCTGTGCTTGTCTGCACGACGGATGCCCCTGTATCTGCCTTCGCGGTCTTCGTCCCCTTGAGCTGGGTGATCTCTTTCTGCAGGTTCTGAATGTTCAGGTCAATCCCCTGAATCTGCATTTCTTTCATCTCAAGCTCCAGGGAAGAAAGTGTCGTGTCGTATGCCACAAGACGGTCTCCAACTTTCACCGTATCCCCGGCTTTCACGTAAACCTGTGTGATCGGCATAGTATCATCCACGTAAATGTCCTGCTTCTGGTTCGTTGTGACGGTTCCGTAACTTGCAATCCCGCTATCATCGTACCCGCCGCCGGAATTCACACTGCTGACAGGAGCTACTTTAACAGCCTTTCCGCTGTTCTTCACTGCGAAACCGATTCCAAGTGCAAGAACGATACAGCCTGCTGCCACAGGAATGCCGATCTTGATTATTTTCTTTTTATTCATCCACACTCTCCTCCGTTCCCGGAACTCCTTCCTGCATTGCATTTTCTTCTACAGGTTCTTCGTAACCGCCCTCGGCTCCTGACATATCTGAAGTACTGCCTGATGTACCTGAATCGTTCTTCACAACAGCTGCACCTTTTTTGCACTCCTCGCTTGGCCATACAATGTAATCAGAAGCTTTCAGTCCGTCTACGATCTCACAGGTTCCCATATCTTCGTTCGTCTCTCCGAGTGTAACAGAACGCTTCTCAAGCTTGTCATTATCTCCTGCTACCCATACATATGGATGATCTGAATCTGCGTCTACAATGTAGTCACGCATCAGCCACATCTTGTCTGCTTCCAGTGAAGTACTTGTCTCGATATAGACATGCTGTCCGAGCATCAATCCATCTATTGTATCCAATGTGACATAGAATGGATACTTTGTTGCCTGATTATCGCTGTTCTCAGAACCGTAACTCATAGAATCCTGGGAACTGTTCTCCGGCTTCTCTGTGTCTACGTTATCTACTGTACCTGTCCAGATCTCATCTTCATTCACTCTGGAGCGGATTGTCACCTGTGTGCCCGGTGTCAGATCTCCGATGTTCTGCTCGCTGATCTTTCCTTTGATTCTGTATTTTCCTGTAGAAAGGATACTCATAAACGGTTTGGACTCCCCTGTAGAAGGGTCTGTTCCCTGCTGTTCGTTGATCTCCTGTACAATTCCGGCAACTGTAGAAGTTACTGTAGACTGTTCCAGGCTCTTCTGTGTACGGTTTACTTCCAACTCTTTTACTTTATAATTGTACTCTTCCTGCTTGATCTCCATCTGAAGTTCCTGGATCTGTGTCGTATAGGACAGCTGTTCGCTGGCCGGCGCACTCTTCTTCTCCGTTGTAAGTGTCGCGATCTGTGAATTCAGGCTGCTGATGTTGTTCGTGATCTTCTCAAGCTCCAGTTTTCCCTGATCTAATGTCATGGCAAGCTCTTCTGTATCGTATTCAAACAGCTTTGTTCCAGGCTCTACTTCCTGCCCTTTTTCAACAAAGATCTGTTTTATCTTCTGGTTGTCTGCCAGTGTCAGTTTCAACGTATCCTGTGCTTCAACCACTCCTGTAAACCGGTTCTGTGTCCCAAGTCCTGTCCCTGTGATCATTCCGACGGAATCCGCATAAAGAACATTCTCTCCATCTGCTCCACTTCCACCTGTCAGATTCTTCACAAGGATCAGGGCGATCACTGCCACAAGGAAGATACCTCCGCCGATCAACATTCCTTTTTTCTGTTTTGTATCCAATCTTCTTTTTTCTTTCGGCTGACTGGAGCTCTGTGTGTCGGATGACTGCTTTCTGATTCCCCGCATCTTTTGCCCTCCTGCTTTATTTTATTTTTACTTCTTTTTGTGCAAAAGATAAAATCTCCGGGACATCCGGTACAATCTGCACAAAATATTCTCTCATACCATCAGTATACAGGAAATGTGCCTAAAAAGACATTGATATTTTCTTAAGATTTTTTATCTTTTTTCTATAGCCGGCTCACAGACTCCTTCTGCTCCGGCAAGCAGAATCATCAGAAGCAAATCTCTCTGTGGTCCGAGCCATGCTTCTTTTGGCTCATACCATTCCTGAAGGGTATGGATTCCGTCTTCTTCTCCACCTCTTCCAACAGTGATTGCCGGGATTCCCATACTGATCGGGATATTCGCATCCGTACTGCTCTCATACCGATACTCCGGTTCAATCCCCAGCAGTTCTGCCGCCCGGAATGCTGCTTTCACGATTGCACAGTCCTTTGGCTGTGCCCCCGCCGGTCTCACACCGCGTCCTTCGATCTGCACTTTGATCTGCGGCTTTGAAGCATCCCATCTTGCATTTTCTTCTTCCACTGCCTGTTTGATCACTTTATGAAGTTCTTTGTCCAATCGGTTCAGCTCTTCTTCGCTGTCCGAACGGAGGTCTACCAGCATGGATGCAGAACCTGAAATTGTATTTACAGAAGTTCCTCCCTGGATCACGCCTACGTTAAATGTTGTCTTCGGCTCATTCGGGACCTGGAATTCTGCGATCTGTGCGATGGCTCGTCCCATTGCATGGATTGGATTGGGAATGCCGAAGTTCTGGAAACTGTGACCACCTCTTCCGGTAAATATCACCTCATAACGGTGACTTCCTGTTGCCGTATAGATCACCCCGCCCGTATACTGGTTATCAATCGAGACAAATGCATCTACCTTTGGACATTCTTCTGAAGCTTTGTTGTCGTATCCGAACAGATACTTCACGCCCCTTAGATCTCCAAGTCCTTCTTCACACACATTTGCACAGAAGATCAAGTCCCCTTTTGTGTGAAGATCTGCATGGATCATTGCTTTCGCCACTGCGATCATCTCCGCCACTGCATGTGTGTCATCGTTAATGCCGGGACAATAATAACGATTTCCTTCTTTTCTTATCGTCAGATCTATCCCTTCCGGGAATACTGTGTCTGTGTGTGCTGCAAGCATTACACTTGGTCCTTCACCGGTTCCCGGCCAGATCCCAAGCACATTTCCAACAGCGTCAATCCTGACATCCCTAAGCCCGATCTCCTGGAACCGCTCCCGGATATACTCCGCTTTTTTCTCTTCCTTATAAGAAGGTGCCGGGATCTGACACATATTGAGCGTGTCCTGAGTCGTTGCCGGATCTTCTTCCTTTATATATTCCAATGCCTGTTCTATTTTTTCATTTTCAAGAATCATTTCCCTGTTTCCCTTCGTTCTGTGTACTTTGTATTTTGCTGTAATAAACACTTTTAGTATATCATATTTTCTTAATGATACCGTGATTTTGCGGATTTTCTATAACAGTAATTTTTTTATTGAACTTTTTCATTTATCGTGGTATACTCTGACTAAAGTTTTGAACTTTTAAATTGAACTTTTTTAGAGATTTTCGTATTGAAGCAGATTTTAAATTGAACTTTGTATTTTGTTAATACTTTATTAATGGGGTCTGACCTCTGGAAGGATGACCCCAGAAAGGAGCTTTATGGAAACCTTTGCAGACAGATTAAAAGCCGCTATGAACGAGCAAGGCCTGAAGCAGGTTGATCTTGTTCGTCTTGCCCAGCAGAAAGGGATCAAGCTTGGGAAAAGTCATGTCAGCCAGTATGTCAGTGGGAAGACAATCCCGCGTACCGACATCTTACATTTTCTGGCAGATGCCCTGCAGGTTGATCCTGACTGGTTAAACAATAATAATGATAATGATTCCACACTGTCAGATGTTGATAAGATACAGACATCCGCAGATAATTCAGGAGGTATGAAAGTGAGAGAATTCAAGAAATCATCCAAGTTAAATAATGTATTATATGATGTGAGAGGTCCGGTTGTTGATGAGGCTGCCAGAATGGAAGAGATGGGAACTCATGTACTGAAGCTTAATATCGGAAATCCGGCTCCGTTTGGCTTCCGTACACCGGATGAGGTGATCTATGACATGAGCCGTCAGCTTTCTGACTGCGAAGGCTACTCTGCTTCTGCCGGTCTGTTCTCTGCGCGAAAAGCGATCATGCAGTATGCCCAGTTAAAGCACCTGCCGAATGTAACGATGAGCGATATTTACACTGGAAATGGTGTCAGTGAGCTGATCAATCTTACCATGTCTGCTCTTTTGGATACAGGGGATGAGATTCTTATCCCGTCTCCAGATTATCCGCTCTGGACAGCTTGTGCTACACTTGCCGGTGGAAAGCCTGTGCACTATATCTGTGATGAGCAGTCTGACTGGTATCCGGATATCGAAGATATGCGTAAGAAGATCAATGACCGTACAAAAGCGATCGTTATCATCAATCCAAACAATCCGACCGGTGCTCTTTATCCGAAGGAAGTACTGCAGCAGATTGTAGATCTTGCAAGAGAACACCAGCTGATCATTTTCTCTGATGAGATTTATGATCGTCTTGTTATGGATGGAAAAGAGCATGTTTCTATTGCTTCTCTCGCACCGGATCTGTTCTGCGTGACATTCAGCGGACTGTCCAAGTCCCATATGATCGCTGGATTCCGTATCGGATGGATGATCTTAAGTGGAAATAAAAATATTGCAAGAGACTATATCGAAGGAATCAAGATGCTTTCCAACATGCGTCTTTGCTCTAACGTTCCGGCGCAGTCCATCGTGCAGACAGCTCTCGGCGGACACCAAAGTGTAAATGATTATATTGTTCCGGGTGGACGTATTTACGAGCAGCGTGAATATGTTTACAAGGCTCTGACAGATATTCCGGGAATCAGCGCAGTAAAACCGCAGGCTGCATTTTATATGTTCCCGAAGATTGATACGAAGAGGTTCAATATTGTGAATGATGAGAAATTTGCTCTTGATCTGCTTCGTGATAAGAAGATCCTGATCGTTCAGGGAAGTGGATTTAACTGGCATCAGCCGGATCATTTCCGTGTGGTTTATCTGCCACGTATTGAAGTACTGAAAGAGGCGGTTGGTAAGATTGGGGAGTTCCTGCAGTATTATAGACAGTAGGAATTGAAAAAATGAGCTTTGGAAAGCCAAAACTTTCCAGAGCTCATTTTTTTCAGATCGAGGGCAAAACCCAACTCTATCCAAGCAGTTCTCTTACCATCTCTGCATCAAATTCAACTTTCTCCACATGGTTCACCTCAATTTGATACAGTGCATTTGCTGCGATGTGTTCTGCTGCCTGTTCCAGATCTCGGATTCCTGATGTATTGGAGTAAAGTTCAATCACTTCATTGAGTGCCTCATCTGTCATAATGCACTCTTCTGCCTTCAGGCTCATGCGTTTCAGCACCTTAGGAAGTGCGAATTTGGAGAAGATTACTTTCTTCTCTTCCGGTGTATAATCCGGGATATCAATGACAGCGAAACGGGACATGAGCGGTGCACTGATCTGATCCTTGTCATTCGCTGTAGCGATTGGATATACACCAACGGTAGGAATCATACACTCCATGTAATTGTCTGTAAATCCAAGGTTGTCCAGTAGTGTAAGTAAAACATCTGCCGGGTTTCCGTTTCCCTTTCCGGATGCCGCCTTATCCAGCTCATTAATAATGAATACCAGATTGGATTCCCCTGCCATGGAGAATGCTTCCATGATAATACCTGGCTTTGCGTTTGAATAGATTCTTGAACTTCCTGTCAGCTGTTCCGGATCGTTAATGGAACTCATATCCAGTGTTGTCCAAGGAAGTTTAAGGATTCTTGCAACGGCATAAGCAATCTGGGATTTACCTGTTCCTGCCGGTCCGACAAGCAGAAGTCCGTACGCCGGAAGTGTGTGTGTACGGTTGATCTGAATGATTGTCTCTATGATTCTCTGCTTTACTTTCTCCATTCCATACAGCTCTTCATCCAGAATTCTTCTCGCTTCATCCGGATCGATTGCTTCAAAGTAATTACTCTTCCACTGAATATTCATCATGATAGAAAGTGCTCTCTGTGCGTGACGGCGCTCTTCCTGAGAGACCTCGTGAGAACGTGCAACTGCAAGATTTCTTCTTGCCCACAGACGAATGTTATCCGGAAGTGTACGTCCTGCGCACGTCATAAAGTCTGTAATACTCTGAATACTTGTAAGCTTCATGTCATCTCCGGACTCTTCCTGCTCGTCATCATTGATCTCTTCTTTTGGCGCATCACTTGCAAACAGCCGCTCGATCATAAACTGAAGGAAGCCGTCCTCAGCAGATAATTTTGTTCCGCCTCCAAATGCGATCTCACGGATTTTGTAAACGGCATAACCATCCGGCTTATTTTCTCCGGAAAGACGTACATTAATGTGATTTTCTCCAAGCCATTTTAAAAGGCTGACAAAACGTGCATCCACTTTCAGGATATCTGCACTGCATGTTCCGTCCTTTTCATCAAACTCAAATGCGGTCTGCTTATTCTGATTGGTAAATACACCGCAGGAATGATGATTCCACTTCCGGTTCTGGTTATCCAGAACAAGAATCGGACACTCCGGTGTCGCATGGTCTTCGTTGGAACAAAATGTTGTATAAGTACACTGAACTTCTTTCTTATCTTCCGGTGCACTGTTAAAGTCAAATACTGGCATACTTTCATCTCCTCATGTTTTGTTTTCAGAAACATTACTATTCTACCACAAACTTTTTGAAAGAAAAAGGAAGAATATTATGCATATTCCGGGTTTATTTCTATCGAATATCTTAAGATATCCTAAAACTTGGCTACATTTCTTGTAACTTGTATCTTTTTATGCTACGATACTTTTCAGAAGGATCTTGTCAACTTCTGACATTTTTCGAACTAATTCATGCAAAGGAGAATCTTCTATGAAAATCTGTCCAAAATGTAATTCACTCTGCGAAGACAGTGCTTCTTTCTGTCAGGAATGTGGTGCTCCGCTTCCTGCTCCTAATGATAATGCTCATACACAGGAGAATCAAACGCAGCAGGAAAGCCAGTTCCAGCAGAATGCATATTACCAGAATGCATACCAGAACAACTATAATCAGAACAATTATTACCGGAACGGGGCAACTGCAGGCATTATGCCACGTAATCTTGTACTTGCAATTGTTTTTTCTTTTCTCACCTGCGGCATCTACAGTATCTACTGGATGATCAAGCTGAATGATGAGGTGAATCAGCTGGCCGGAGAGCCACAGGCAACAAGCGGAGGCATGGTATTCCTATTTTCTTTGATCACCTGTGGAATCTATGGTATTTACTGGGCTTATAAGATGGGAGAACGCTGTGACCGCATCAGAGGAATACAGGGGAATTCTTCTATTCTCTACCTGGTTCTCTCGATTTTAGGATTAGATATTGTATATTTCTGCTTATTGCAGGATATGATCAACAAAGAGGTATCTTAATGCAAAGAGGATACATAGAAATTCTTGTCACATACAAGTTTTCTATGTATCCTCTTTCTTCTATCTTTCTATTGCATTAGACATGGAAACATCCACCGCCAATAAATTCTCTCAAAAGTGAATTCGTTGGCACATTGTCATTTCCGATTCCTACGAAATAATCCAGGAATTTCAACAACCGCTTTGCTTCAACATATTCCGGAGAGTCTTTGCTTACGCCAAGAAGCAACGGCTCCACATACTGTTTCAACACTGCCAGTTCATAGATCAGGGAAGAGTTAAACATCACATCTGCATATTCCTGATATGGGAAAATATTCTTCTCTTCTCCTCTTCTCACTGACGGCCACATTGAGATGGTCTTCGTCGCCGATGCCCCTCTTGTTCTTGCATCCCTGACAAGTCTTCGGATCAAACGTCCGTCTGTAGACGGAATCCGGTTATGCTCATCAATATTCAGCTGTGTTAATGCACTGATATAGATCCTGAATTTCCGGTCATCACATAACTGTTCTGTCAGCTTCGGATTCAGACAATGGATTCCTTCGATTACAAGGATATCATTTTCACCGAGTTTCTTTGGCTTTGTTTCAAAATTCCGTTTACCGGTCTTAAAGTCAAAAACCGGAAGATAGACTTCCTCGCCTGCCAGCAGATTGCTCATGTCCTCATTGAACTTTTCCACATCGATTGCTTCAATGCATTCGAAGTTATAATTTCCATCCTCGTCTTTCGGTGTTTTCTCCCGATCTACGAAATAATTATCTACAGAAATCGGATGTGGATGAAGCCCGTTCACTCTGAGCTGAATGGATAAGCGATGTGAAAATGTTGTCTTGCCGGAAGAAGAAGGTCCTGCGATCAGAACAAACTTTACCCCCGGGCGATCTGCGATCTGCTTTGCGATCTCTCCGATCTTGCGCTCCTGGAATGCCTCCTGCACAAGAACAATCTCACGCATATCATCCTGCGTGATCATGTCATTGAGCGCGCCGACGGTATCAATCCCCTGCTGATCTCCCCATCTCACAGACTCACTGAGTACACGAAACAGCTTATCCTTTGGCACAAATAAAGGCACTTTCTCCGGTTCGTCTTTCAGCGGCATCTGAAGTACGATTCCGCCCTGATACAGATACAATGCAAAATACTTCAAATCTCCTGTATCCGGCATCATATAACCATAATAATAGTCACGGAATTCATTCATGGCATACAAATTCACGTGGGAACTTCTCCGATACCGGAACAGGCGTTCTTTATCAAACATTCCATATCGATGGAATAATTCCACTGCCTCTTCTGTATGGATCAACTCTTTTGTGATCGGAAGTCTCTGCTGTACAAGTTCATACATGCGTTCTTCAACTTTCCATTGGAATTCCATCCCCACATGATCGATTCCTTCCACCGTACAGTAAAATCCTGCACCTAACGAAAAATGAATCCGTACACGCACCTGTTGCGGACGTTCATGGCCAATCACATCGTGTACTGCCTTAATAAAAAGAAAGCAGACACTTCTCCGATACGTGTCATACCCCGCCGTATCCTGTGTTGTAATAAATCGCAGCGTACAGTCTCCGGAAACCTGTTTTCTAAGTTCTTGCAGACGATGTCCATCCAGCATCACAAGTGCGATCTGATGTTTATACTCTTCCTGAAAATCCTTCGCGATCTCCTGATAAGACGTCCCCTTCTCATAAAGATGCTCTTTTCCACTTATCGTAACCTTACATTTCTGACTTTCCAACTCCTCAGCCACCTCCACTGTCTTTGTGAACTGCTTTTCGCTCACAACTGCCCTGCTGAACATTATTATGCGTTCACTTCTGATTATATGATCTGGAACGGATGCTCGATTGGATCTGTAAGTACATCCAGCACCGGAAGCTTCTTCTCAAAGAACTGCTTCATATCTTCAATGAAAATATATTCTGTGCCATAATGTCCTGCATCAATCACTGCAAGCCCCTGCTCCACTGCATCAATTCCATCATGATGACCGATATCTCCTGTTACAAGAACATCTGCCCCCTTCTCGAGAGCAACTGCAATCGAGCTCTTTCCTGATCCCGGAGAAATTGCAAGACGATGTACCTTCTTCTGCATATCTCCAAATACTTTCAGACTTCCAAGTTCAAGTCTGTGTTTCACATAGACACAGCACTCTTCCAATGTCATATCTTTCTCCAGATTACCGATTCTTCCGATTCCTTCCGGATTCCCTTCTTCATCTGTATAGGTAACATCTAACACTTCCCCATTCTGAAGATCCATGATCTTTCCGGACAGTTCTGCCATACCAAGCACATCATAATTCGTATGCATTGCATAATAGGAAATGTCGTTCTGGATCAGCTTCACAATTCTTCTTGTAATAAAATCTTCATCCGTCACTTTCTTTACTGCTGAGAATAAAAGCGGGTGATGTGTGATCAACATGTCCGCGCCTTCCTTGATCGCACGGTCGATCACAACATCTGTTGCATCCAGTGCCAGATAAATTCTGGACACCTCTTTCTCTGAACGTCCTGCAAGCAGTCCTACATTGTCAAATCCCAAAGCTGCTGTTCGCGGGAATGTTGCCTCTATTACCTGTATAATCTCTTTACACTGCATAATATTTCATCCCTTTCTCTGCTTCTACAAGTTCCTGTTCCAATTCTTCTTTTCTCTGACGGATCCGGTCAGAATCTTTCGCTTTCAATCCTTCTAAAATACCTTGATAAATGCGTATCTCTCTTTCCAGATACTCTCTGAGTACCGGATGTTGTTTCTCCAGCAAAAGCTTTCCATATTTTAACTGAACCGTATCCCAGCACTTTACTTCTGTATCTTCGCCTGCTGTATCAGCTACCGGTGGTCTTACCTTCATCATAGGATAATATTTTCCATCTTCACAGACCATATCTTCTTCCAGAAATTCATATCCCTTCTCAAGAAGAAATGCCCGCACTTTCTCAATCTCTGACTGTGGCTGAAGGATACACTCCTCAAGCTTTCGCACCACTTCCGCTCCTTCTGTCAGGATCCGGATCACAAGTCCGCCGCCCATTCCTGCGATGACCGCAGACTGGACTTCTCCCGGCTGTAATGCCTGAAATCCATTGGAAAGTCTTGTCTCTATCTCTGCTTCAAGTCCATTCTCGCGGATATGTTCCTCTGCTCGCTGCAATGGTCCTTCATTGACATCAAGTGCAACTGCTTCTGTAATCTTCTTCTGCTGTGTCAGATAAATCGGAATATATGCATGATCCGTTCCAATGTCCGCTAATTTATAATGGGCGGTCACAAGATCTGCGACCGCCTGTAATCTTTTCGATAATTCCATCATTAATCCAAATAATCCCTCAGTTTTCTGCTTCTGCTTGGGTGACGGAGCTTACGGAGTGCTTTCGCCTCGATCTGACGGATACGCTCTCTTGTTACATCAAACTCTCGTCCAACCTCTTCAAGTGTACGTGCTCTTCCGTCATTCATTCCGAAACGAAGACGGAGGACTTTCTGCTCTCTCTCTGTCAATGTATCCAGCACTTCATCCAGCTGCTCTTTCAAAAGTGTCTGTGCAGCTGCCTCTGCCGGAACCGGTACATTATCATCCTGGATAAAGTCTCCAAGGTGGCTGTCTTCCTCTTCACCGATTGGTGTCTCAAGAGAAACCGGTTCCTGTGAAATCTTCAGGATCTCACGTACACGTTCTACCGGCATATCCATCTCCTTGGCAATCTCTTCCGGAAGCGGTTCTCTTCCCAGTTCCTGAAGAAGCTGTCTGGATACACGGATCAGCTTGTTGATCGTCTCAACCATATGAACCGGGATACGGATTGTTCTTGCCTGATCCGCAATCGCTCTTGTGATCGCCTGACGAATCCACCATGTAGCATAAGTACTGAACTTATATCCCTTGTGATAATCAAACTTTTCAACTGCTTTGATCAGACCGAGGTTACCCTCCTGGATCAGATCAAGGAATAACATGCCTCTTCCAACATATCTCTTTGCAATGCTGACTACAAGTCTTAAATTCGCTTCTGCAAGCTCTTTCTTGGCTTCCTCATCGCCTTCTTCCATTCTCTGTGCAAGCTCAATTTCACGTTCTGCACTCAGAAGAGGTACCTTACCGATCTCTTTTAAATACATACGGACCGGATCTTCAATACTCACGCCTTCCGGAACTGACAGGTCGATATTCTCCATATCCACGTCGTCTTCCTCAGATATGATAATGTCATCCAGATCTACATCCACCTCATCCGGTGTATCTCCGCTAATGCGCAGCACATCAATGTTATTTGCCTCAAGGTAATCAAATACCTTCTCCATCTGATCTGCGTTGAGTTCCATATCATTGAAAAAATCATTGATCTCCTGGACATCCAGTATGCTCTTTTTCTTTTTACCAAGTGCAACCAGGTCTTTCAATCTATCAAGAAATTTCTGTGTAATATCGTCCATGTGTTCTTCCTTCCTTCGCTGCGCGCATCCGCAGCCTGTCTTGTTTTATTTTATCCTTATTGAATTGTAATATTCAAATTCTTCAGGTTCTCCAGCTTCCGTTTTTCTTCCATCAAATGCTGTAACCCCCGCATATCTGTCGGGTCGAGATTCATTGTCTGATGCTCAATGCTATAACTCTTCACCCGCAGGATCGTCTCCTGTAAAGCCTGTTCTCTCTCTTCCTTTGTCCTCAGCTCTTTGATTCTTGTATTAAACAAAGAGGCTGCTTCTCTATGATCTTCTTCCTCTGTGAAATGGTTCAGGATCTTCGCAGGATTCAAGGCTCCCTGTTTTCTCTGCTCATATAAAAGTTCCGCAACCGTCCGATACAGACTTTCTGTAAAATCACCCGGGCTTATGTACTGACTGATCTGATCAAAGAGCCTGTCATCATCGATCATCCAGGTCAACAATGCTTTCTGTGAAGTAAGGATTCCTTCTTCCTTTTGCTTCTTCTCAGATCCCTCTGCCCGTTTCGGTCTTGCGACCGGTCTCGCCATTCCGGCATTCACAGCCATCTTTGCGACCATCTTCTCCAGGCTTTCCCGGCTGACCCGGTATGCTGTTGCAACAGCTTCGATATAGTTGTTACGCTCCAGCTCATCTTCGAATTCAAGCAGTCTCCTCGACACTTCCCTGAAGAAATCTGTCTTGCCTTCGGGAGAATTCATATCATATTGTTTCTCCAGCATCTCCAGGCTGAACATGAATCCATTACGCGCCGCATGGATCCGCTTCTCATATTCTTCTGCTCCAAGGTTCTTAATGAATTCATCCGGATCTTTATATGGATCCATCCTTACAACTTTAGCAGAAATCCCGGCCTCCCGCAAGATCGGCACTGCGCGAAGTGCTGCTCTTGTACCGGCTTCATCACTGTCATAAGTCAGATAAACTTCCTGGACATAACGCTTGATCAGAGCTGCATGCCCTGCTGTCAATGCAGTCCCCAATGAAGCTACCGCATTCGTAAATCCGGACTGATGGAGAGAGATCACATCCATATATCCTTCGCAAAGAAGAAAGTATGGCTTTCTTGATGTTCTGGCACGGTTCAGACCATAAAGGTTCCGGCTCTTATCAAAAACGACTGTCTCCGGTGAATTCAGATATTTCGGTTTCCCATCTCCCATCACACGGCCACCAAATCCGATCACACGGTTATTGACATCCATAATTGGAAACATCACACGATTCCAAAACTTGTCGTACACACCCTGACGTTCATCCGTGTTGATCAGTCCGGCCTGTCGAATCAGGTCTTCACTGTATCCCTTCTCTCTCAGATACTTATACAGATCATCACTGTATTTGTTCGAAAATCCCAGTCCAAACGCTGTGATCGTCTCATCTGAGAGTTCACGGTTCTTAAGATAACTGTAGGCCTGACTTCCACGCTCTGATTTCAGCTGTACGTAGAAATACTTTGCAGCCAGCTTATTCATCTCAAGAATCGTAGACTTTAAATCTGCTTTTTCCTTCGCTTCTTTCGAGTATTCCATCTCCGGAAGTTCGATTCCTGCTCTGTCCGCAAGAAACTTCACTGCTTCTACAAAAGAAAAATTCTCATATTCCATAAGAAATGTAAAAACATTCCCTCCCGCCCCACATCCAAAGCAGTAATACATCTGCTTCTGTCTGCTCACAGAAAAAGACGGTGATTTCTCATTATGGAACGGACATAATCCAAAATAAGAGCTGCCTTTCTTCTGCAGCCGGACATATCCGGAAATCACATCTACAATATCATTCCTTGATCTTACTTCTTCTATCAGTTCTTCTGAGTAGTACATGAGTGCCTCCGCTTAATGTTTAAAGAATACTCTATTATATATATTCGACAAAACTCTTCTCTTTCCTTTTTATTTTTTTAATTTTCTTCTTTTTTTCTTTTCCAATATTATTTTCCAAGCAGAACGGTTTTATATATAAAAAAACCAAGAATACTTTGTTCTGTACTCTTGGTCTTATCTTACTGCGGAAGATGGGACTTGAACCCACACGATCGCATTGATCACA
>UMEM01012226.1_pt1 | contig 35630 bp, 30 predicted proteins | sample 1964761 | NCBI WGS metagenome assembly UMEM01 (sample SAMEA4836021, study PRJEB28245) | human gut metagenome | biome: gut microbiome; material: fecal sample | place: Denmark | collected 2008 | reverse complement strand
CAGCCGTAACTGAGAAAGCGGCGGATGGTTCCAGCGCAGAGGCAGGCAGCACGTCCGTGAGCATTGACAGGGCGAAAGAGTTTGTCACAGTCGCAACCGGTCCTACGAGTGGTATCTACTACCCGATCGGCGGCGCATTTGCAACCGCATTAGGAAATGCAGGATATAAGACATCCGCACAGGCAACCGGCGCTTCCGTTGAGAACATCAACCTGATCTTAAACGGTGAGGCAGAGCTTGCGATCGCAATGCAGGACTCCGTCGTACAGGCTTATGAGGGCTTTGGTGCGTTTGAGAAGGCAGAGCCGGATCTGAGAGCCATGATGAGACTCTGGCCGAACTACGTACAGCTCGTAACCGTGGCAAGCACAGGCATCAAGAGCGTTGAGGACTTAAAGGGCAAGAGAGTCGGTATCGGTGCTCCGAACTCCGGTGTTGAGTTAAATGCGAGAATGATCTATGAAGCATACGGCATGACATATGAGGATAGTGATGTTGACTACTTATCCTACGGCGAAGCGATCGACCAGATGAAGAACGGCCAGTGCGACGCGGCATTCGTTACCTCCGGTCTTCCGAACGCAACCGTCAGCGAGCTGGCATTCAGCTACGATATGGTGATCGTTCCGATCGACGGCGAAGGCAGAGATAACCTGATCGAGAAGTATCCGTTCTTCTCCGCAAGCACGATCCCGGCCAATACATACAACAACAAAGAGGACGTGGAGAGCGTATTCGTTTACAATATCATGCTTGTAAATAAGGACGTATCCGATGACATGGTCTATGATATGCTTGACTGCATCTTCTCCGACGATGGAATCGCTACCATCAAGGCATCCCACAACACAGCAGATAAGAACATCGATGTTTCCTTCGGTGTTGACGATGTAAAGATCCCGCTTCATGACGGTGCTGCGAAGTGGTGGCAGGATCACGGTTATGAAACTCCTGAGAACTAAATTTAAAATCCTGATTCCGGTTCTTCTGGTAATCACAGCAATCTCTGCTGCCGTATTTATACGGCAGCAGAAAAAAATTCTGGTGATCGAAGAGCTTGAAACCGGAAATGTTTACCGGGAGATTCCGGTAAAGACCGGTGACGAGCTTTCCTTCCAGTGGGAACATTCCTTTGAGCATATTCCGTGGTACGAGTATTACGAGATACAGAAAGACGGAAGCTTCATTCTCCACACCATCGCGGTCGCGGGCTTCGGTGCCGGAATTCCGGCAGAGATGGACTGCAAATACCGCTACGAAGACGGACTCGTCTACATGGATGAGATCGAAAGCGTCTTTCCGCAGTTCAACTGGATCAATTCCCAGACAGCCCTGAAGAATATCAAGGTGAATGGCGAGCTCCTGATTCAGGGCTCTGACATGCCGCATCACGTAAAAATGGTGCTGAGGATCCGGAATGGTTTCGAAAAATAAGAAAAGGAAACTGCTGAAGAAACATCGACAACAACTCTGACAACGAAGGGAAGGGAAATCTGTATGAGCGAAAAAGAGAAAAACATCGTCCCCAGTACAGCGGAAGCAGAGATGAGCGAGGAAGAAAAACAGAAACTCCTCGAGCAGTTTGATAAAGAGAGCAAGACGAGAAAGTTCGGATCCCCGGTATTAAAGAAAGCTTACCGGGTATTCGCGATCATCGTTACCTTATATCATCTGGTTTTCGCATCCGGCCTTTACATGCCGGAAACATTAAAGCATCGTTCCATCCATGTCGGCATGATCCTGATTCTTGCCTTCATGCTTTATCCGGCTACGAAAAAAGCGAGCCGCAAAGTGATCGCATGGTATGATTATGTATTTATCGCATTGTCAGCCGCAGTTCCGATCTATATGTGTGTAGATTATGTAAACATCATCAACCGTGCCGGAAAGCCGGACATGATGGATGTCGTGATCGGTACCCTCTTAACCCTGGTCGTTCTGGAGGCAACGAGACGTGTCTGCGGCATGGCTCTCCCGATCATCTCCATTATCTTTATGATCTACAGCTTAATGGGCACGAAGCAGGGACTCATCCCGATTGATGTCCCGGGCATCTTCCTCCACAGAGGATATACATGGCAGAAGTTAATGAGCCACTTCTTCTCGAACACGGAAGGTATTTACGGATCGTCGGTCAACGTCGCGTCCACCTACATCTTCCTCTTCATTGCTTTCGGTGAAGTCATGAACAAGTGTGGCATGGGTCAGTTCTTCAACGACTTCGCAAACGCCATCGCGGGCGGCACAAAGGGCGGCCCGGCAAAGGTAGCAGTTGTTGCTTCCGGTCTTCTCGGAATGATCAACGGTGCAGCCGTAGCCGTCGTTGTTACGACCGGTTCCTTCACGATCCCGCTTATGAAAAAATCCGGCTATGACGACGAGTTCGCAGGTGCCGTTGTCGCGACCGGTTCTGTCGGCGGACAGCTGATGCCGCCGGTTATGGGTGCTGCCGCATTCATCATGGCAGATACTCTTGGCATGAAGTACAACGAACTTCTTTTATCCGCGATCATCCCGGCAGTCATCTACTACATGGGCATCCTGTTCCAGATCCAGATGAGGGCTGAGAAGATGGGAATGCAGGGAACCCCGAAGGATCAGCTCCCGAAGATGTCCCAGGTCATGAAGGAGTACGGTCATCTGGCACTTCCGATCATCTTCCTCGTTTACATGCTGTTCTTCTCCGGAAAGACGGTTATCATGGCTGCGTTCTATACGATCGTATTCACGATCATCGTGGCGCAGTGCAGAAAGAATACGAGAATGACCTTCCAGGATATTCTTGATGCGATGGTAGCGAGCGCGAAATCTACCGTATCCGTAGCGATCGCCTGCGCCTGCGTTGGTATCATCGTTGGTTCCTGCTCGATCACAGGTTTCGCCCTGAACATGGCAAATACCATCATCAGCATCGGCGGAAAGAGCCTGATGTTCACACTGGTATTCACAATGATCACCTGCATGATCTTAGGTATGGGTCTTCCGAGTATCCCGTCCTATATCATTACCTCCACGATCGCGGCTCCGGCGCTGGTACAGCTTGGTATCCCGGCCCTGGTTGCCCACATGTTCTGCTTCTACTTCGCAATGTTCGCAAACCTGACGCCGCCGGTTGCCCTTGCAGCGTTCGCGGCAGCAGGTATCGCAGGCGGAAGTCCGATGAAGACAGGATGGGCATCCGTAAAGCTTGCGCTTGCAGGATTCATTCTTCCGTACATGTTCGTTTACAATACGGATCTTCTGCTGCTTGATACTCCGCTTGCAAAAGCGATTCAGGTTGCGGTAACTGCTGCAGTTGGTGTATTCTTAATCAGTACAGCAGTCGAAGGTTACCTGTTCACAAAGGTCAACGTCGTATTGAGAATCGCCAGCCTCATTGGCGCTTATCTCCTGATCGACAGCGGTCTTGTGACAGATATCGCAGGTATCGTGATCTGCGCAGTTGTATTCGTATTCCAGAAAGCAGCTGCAAAGAAGAGTGCACCGGCGGCAGCGTAGACCTTCATAGATAACCAGTGAATGCACAGGGACTGCTGCAGAAACTATACTGCGGCGGTCCCTGTTTTTCTATATGTGTCTGTTAGAACACACCGGGTCAGACAGTTGTGATCCATGCTACGCGCAGATGGAAGCGCAGACATTTCGAAATGGAGGTTTTGCGCAGATTGCAATAACCACTGCGGACAGATATAGAAAAATAGGGATCGTCAGAGACAGGAGGAAACAACATGCTGCTTGATGTTATTTACAGTATCTGCTTTAACATCTGCCTATTGGTAGTGCTCGCCTTCATGATGACGAAGATGGACTTTGTCCAGAGACTTCTATTAAATGAAGAGGGCGGAAGTGAGGAAGGAAGAGGGGAGAGTGTCTGGCAGAGGATCTGGGAAAAGGTGCTTCTCGGTGTGATCTTCGGAGTCTTCTGCATCATCTCTGATTACATCGGGATCCAGGTGACAGGGGCGCTGCCGAATGCCCGGGTGATCGGTGTTCTGTCCGCCGGATTTCTGGGTGGGCCTGTCTCGGGCTTTATCACGACAGTGATCGCGGCGGCCCATCGGTATCTGATCTTCCCGGAGCGGATCTCCACGGTAGCCTGTGTGCTCTCCGCGATCATCCACGGGATCATCGGTTCCTTTATCGGCTGGAAGAAGAAGGGAAACCGCCAGTACTCGAATACATTTCTGCTTGGAGTCACGTTCATTTCCGAGATGATCCATATTGTTCTGATCCTGCTTCTCACCAGGCCATTTGATGCGGCCGTTGAGATCGTAAAGATCGTGATCGTTCCGATGGTGATCATCAATTCCGTCGGCATGGTGATCTTCTTTAATGTTTTTAAATCGATCTTCAACACGGAAGACTTAAAGGTCGCATCCAAGGTCTCCCTCGCCATGAGAACCGCCGAGCGGTGTACCCCGTATCTGGGCTCTGTGGAGAATGACCGGAAGACTGCAGGAAAGATCATCGACATTATTATGGAAGAGTACCACTGTCAGGGCGCGGCACTGATCGATGACATGAAATTTCTGGCAAGGAGCGGGGCATTTTCCAGTATCGTTCTCACAGAGAACAATTATCCGAGACTTTTATCTGCAACAAAGACCTTCAAGACAACGAGGATCAGCCGCGTACCTTTACCGGAGGACGGATTTTATCCTCTTTATAAGGAGAATGTGATCATCTCCGCACCGATCCTCCTCGATGAGGGAAAGGTTCTGGCGCTTGTGATGCTGGTGAAGAAAAATGCCTATTCCTATCGTGCGGACATTGAATTTGTCACGGGACTCGCGAATCACTTCGCGATGCAGATCAAGCTCTCGGAGATGGAGAAACAGAAGGAAGAGCTGAGAAAAGCGGAGCTTCGGACCCTGCAGTCCCAGATCAATCCGCACTTCCTGTTCAATTCTTTAAATACGATCTCCTACTTCTGCCGGGAAAAGCCGGAGAAGGCGAGGGAGCTCTTACTGGCACTGAGCTCCTATTTCCGCAGCATGCTGGAGGATACCGATTATATGGTAACGCTGGACACGGAGTTAGAGCATGTAAAAGCCTATACGATGCTTGAGGAGGCGCGGTTTGAAAAACGTCTCTCGATCGAGATCAATGCGGATCCGGAGGCGCTGCGAAGCTGTGTGCCGAACCTGATCTTACAGCCCATCGTGGAGAATGCGGTCCATCACGGGGCAATGCAGAGGGAAAAAGGAGTCGGAAAGGTCATCGTAAACGTGAAACGGGAGGAACGGTCCACGAGGATCGACGTGATCGACAACGGACCGGGAATGGACTACCGGATCGTCCAGAGCCTGTACGGCGGGGAGAAAGTGGAACACACAGGAATCGGAATGATGAACGTGCAGCAGAGACTGATCTCCTTATACGGAAAGTCCTACGGACTTCAGATCGTGACAAGTGAAGAAGGGACGGACGTGCGGATGAACATTCCGGACAGCGCGGCTGGAAGCGCGCAGCAGGAGAAAACGACCGGCTGACGATCTTTTGGAAGAACAGATGACAACAGCCTGCTGTTTGGAACAGCGGAGTTTTTGGCAGAACATGGGAGGCATGAGGTATGAGAATAGCAGTAGTTGACGATGAGCGCCCGGCAAGAAGCGAACTTAAATATCTGGTGGAACAGTGTGAGCCGGAGGCGGAGATCGCGGAGGCCGACGGGAGCGAAGAATTTCTTGCAATGCTGGAAAATGAGACCTTTGATGTGTGTTTTGTGGATATCAATCTGGGTGGCATGAACGGCACTACGCTGGCATCCATGATAAAGAGAAAGCAGCCGGACACGCTGATCATCTTTGCCACTGCGTTCCAGGAATACGCGGTAAAGGCCTTTGAGATCGGGGCGGTAGATTATCTCTTAAAACCCTTTGACTATGAACGCGTCAAACGGGCGATGGAGCGGATCCATGAACACATAAAGGAAAAGAACGCCGGTCCCGGATATGAAATCGGAAAGATCATGGTGAACGTGGGCTCCAGCTTTCAGGTCGTTGATGTGGCAGATATCGTATTCATTGAGACGGAAAAGCGTTCCTGCAAGATCCATATGAAGGACGGATCCTTCTATCTGCAGAACGAGTCACTGAACAATTATGAGACTCACCTGAAAAAGAGCCGGTTCTTCCGGATCCACAAGAGCTATCTGATTAATCTGGATTATGTGAAGGAGATGCAGGTGAGCTACAATAACGGGTACTGTGTAAAAATGAAATTTTATGATGCTGAGGCACTGCCCATCGGTCGGACCCAGGTGAAGGAATTTAGACAGATTTTTGAAAAATGGAAATAATTAGAACAACAAAGCAAATATTGAAAAATAAAGATCCTGCCAAAAGCCAGAACGTACAGATATTGTACGGAAGAAGGTTTCGGCGGGATCTTTAAATATCACAAAAAATTCACATACCTCCCTTGACATTGAAAATTAGATATGTTACATTACAAATAGAACAGCGAGGTGGTGAATATGTCATCGACAAAGAGAGATTATTATGATGTGCTGGGCATCTCGAGAGATGCGGATGCTGCGGCAATTAAACGTGCATATAGAAAATTGGCAAAGAAGTATCATCCGGATTCCAATCCTGGTGATAAGACGGCGGAGCAGATGTTTAAGGATGTAAATGAGGCTTACGACGTTTTGAGTGATCCGAAGAAGAAGAAGCTTTATGACCAGTTTGGACATGCTGCCTTTGATGAGACGGCAGGTTACGGACAGGGCGCTGGAGCAGGTGCCGGTGGTTTTGGCGGTTTCAGTGGCTTCGGAAACGGTGCCGGCGGAGCATACCGGTCCGGATCCTTCCACTCCGGGGATGGAACGTATCATGAATTCCATTTTGAGGGCGGTGACGGGGAGGATATCTTCGGTGATCTGTTTGGAAATATGTTTGGCGGTAAAGGAAGAGCTGGCAGCGCTGGCTTTGGCGGTTCCGGCTTCCATGGCTTTGGCGGCGGAAATGGATTTTCCGGTTCTGGATTTTCTGACCGCGGCAACGACTTAAATGCGGAGGTTCAGATAACCTTCGATGAAGCCGTTCATGGCTGCGAAAAGACCATCACGATCCAGAATCCGAACCAGCCGGGCAGCAGGCCGCAGACGTTGAAGGTTAAGATCCCGGCAGGTATCGAGACCGGAAAGAGCATCCGCCTTGCCGGAAAAGGAATGCCGGGAACCGGCGGTGGTGCCGCGGGCGACCTGCTTCTCAAGATCACAGTCGGTGAGAAGCCGGGCTGGACGAGAAAGGGCATGGATGTCTACAGCGATGTGGAAGTTCCGTTCACCACGGCCGTCTTCGGCGGTGAGACTCTGGTCCACACGTTATATGGAGATGTGGTCTGCAAGATCAAAGCCGGAACCCACTCCGGCACAAAGATCCGTCTCCGCGGCAAAGGTATCGTCTCCTTAAAAGACCCGTCACTCCACGGTGACCAGTACGCCGTCGTAAGAATACAGGTTCCAGATGACTTAAGTCCGGAGGCAAAGCAGAAGCTTAAGGAGTTTGAGGAGATCTGCAGGCGGGATGGAAGATTCCATGCGGCATAAATAAAGAAAAATTAAAGAGATCCGGGATTCCATCATGCATGGATGGTCTCCCGGATCTTTTTGATGAATATGGATAATTATTTCCCAAAAGAATCAATGTATTCTCTCGCAGTGATCTGATCCAGATCAAAATTTTTACATATTTGTTCCAGAATAGTATCATCGCTTAAATGGAATTCTCTTCCCATGCGAATCATTGCTAAAGAAAAAAGAGCAGGACTCCCCAAAGGAATCCTGCTCTGATACAATTCACACGGTTAATTATTTGATCACGTGGATCCAGCCTTCCGGTGCCTCGATGTGGCCCATCTGGATGCCTGTTAATGTGTCGTAGAGTTTCTGGATCACCGGACCCATTTTCTCCATGCCGCTCGGGAAGCAGATCTCGTTGCCGTGGTCTACGATCTTGCCGACCGGGGAGATAACAGCAGCGGTACCGCAGAGACCGCACTCAGCGAAATCTTTTACTTCTGTAAACGGAACCGGACGCTCCTCTGTCTTTAAGCCGAGGTAATGCTCAGCAACGTAGAGGATGGAGCGGCGTGTGATGGACGGAAGAATAGAGTCGGACTTCGGTGTTACGACTGTGCCGTCTTTTGTAACGAAGATGAAGTTTGCTCCGCCTGTCTCCTCAACATATGTTCTTGTAGCAGCGTCGAGATACATGTTCTCATCATAGCCCTGTTTGTGAGCATCAACGATGGCATGTAAGCTCATTGCGTAGTTTAAGCCGGCTTTTACATGACCTGTTCCGTGAGGCGCTGCGCGGTCGAAGTCTGTGACACGGATCGTGATCGGCTTAGCGCCGCCCTTGAAGTACGGGCCGACCGGTGTACAGAACGCGCGGAACTGGTACTCGGATGCCGGTTTCACACCGATTACCGGGTTTGTACCGAACATATACGGACGGATATAAAGAGTTGCGCCGGAACCATACGGCGGAACGAAATCAGCGTTTGCTGCAACCAGCTTTGTGATCGCGTCAATGAAGCGCTCCTTCGGGAACTGCGGCATCTCAAGTCTTGCTGCGGAGTTCATCATACGCTCAGCGTTTAAGTCCGGGCGGAAGGTTACGATGTGGCCGTCCTCCGTTGTGTATGCCTTTAAGCCCTCGAAGCAGGTCTGTGCATACTGGAATACACATGCACACTCGTTTAAGGTGATCATATCATCAGTTGTAAGAGTCCCCTCATCCCAGGAACCATCTTTGAAGTTGGATACATATCTGTAATCAGTTTTGATGTAACCGAATCCGATATTGGACCAGTCGATCTCTTTCTTTGCCATTGGAAATTCCTCCATTCTGCCGTCTGACCGGCATTGTATTTTTTGCCGCCGGGGTCGGGCGGTAATGTCTTTTTACTGCGGTACTGTTTCGATGTAATGAACAGTTACCGTGTTTTCTATTATAAGTACTTAAGATTTATCCTGCAAGTTCTTTATGGCAAAAAGATGAAAAAAATATGGGAAAATGGGAGAAAAAATGCTACAATATAACTTTAAGGAATAAAGAATATTCCGTAGATTTATTCAGCATGCCCGCAGGGGCCAGGCGTCTGCCATAAGAGTGAGTGACGGAGATGGAACCGGGTGGATATGTGGCTGGAAGTTTTCAGGGCAGACAGCCGGATACCGGCGATATGCGGAAAAGAAAAAAGCTGGGGAAAGGCAGAAATAACAATGGAACAAAAGAAAAACAGACTGCACTATGCCTGGTTCATCCTTGCGGGCTGCTGCATCCTGCAAGGGGCGACTCTGGGACTCATCAACAACTGTGCCGGTGTCTTTTACTCCCCGATCTGCAAAGAGCTGGGATTTGAGCTGGGAAAACTTACGATGTACCGGATGCTCTACTGCATCAGTTCTGCTTTGGCGCTGCCATTTGTGGCGACAAGCTTTCGGAAACATGATGTGCGGATCGTGATCAGCATTGCAGCTGTCATATACGGAGGCTGCGCGGCCCTCATGGGTACCTTCCATGAACTGTGGCAGTGGCATTTGACAGGCATCATTCAGGGAATTGCCTCGTCCTTCGTCTGCATGATCCCGGCGCCGATCATTCTTGGAAACTGGTTTAAGAAAAAGACCGGAACGGCGGTGGGAATCTCCGCAGCCTTCTCCGGTCTCGTCGGCATGATCGGCAGCAGCTGTCTTGGAATGGCGATCCCGGCATTCGGATGGAGGGTGAGCTATATGGCAGTTGGAATCGTCAGTACCGTGCTGGTCCTCCCGATCTCCCTGTTCGTTCTCCGCTGCAAGCCGGAAGAGATGGAACTTCTGCCTTACGGGGCAGAGGATGTGGAGCAAAGGGCTGTATCAGACGCATCAGCGCCCGCATCCGGGGAAAACGGGATTACGTTAAAAGAATTGCTGCGTCAGCCGGAATTTTATATTGCCGTGGGTGCATACTGGACCAGTGTGTCATGCGCGTACCTGAATTCCTTCCTGACGCCCTGTGGGATCGCAGCCGGCCTTACGCTGCAGGCAGCGGCCATGATGACGAGCATCTCCCTTCTCGGAAATATGTCCAGCAAGCTGATCCTTGGAAAGATCAGCGACAGCCTTGGGATCATCAGGACCTTTGAAGTTTCGATTGCGCTGGCGTTTCTTGGACATGTACTGCTGTTTGTCGGTTCTCCGGAGACGGTGATGGCGGGCGCCCTGTTTTTTGGTGTGACACTTCCCTTATCATCCGTCATGATGCCGCTGTTCTGCAGGATCTTCTGGAAGGGCGAGACCTACAGTACAGCATATGCCTATTCCACCATGGTGGGAACGCTTCTGGGAGCGCCCTTCAACATGTGGTTTGGAACCTTTTATGATATAACCGGAGATTACAGGCTGACCATTGGAGTGAGCGCGGCGCTGCTTATTATGTTGACCTTCCTTATCGTTCTTGAGGGTGTTCGTCTGAAACGGGCGAAGTCCGGAAAGTCTCCTTCGCAAGCTCGATAAAGGCGTCCATCTCACCGGTGTGCCATTTGTCTTTGTGATAGAGGACCTGACGGTAGAGCTCCATGTGGAAATCCTTTACCGGCAGGATCGAGAGGATGCCGGATTCCACTTCATGCCTTACGGCAAACTCCGGTAGAAATGAGATCCCGGCATTCTGTTTTAACATATTAATAATGAATTCTGTGTTTCCAATTTCCAGGAAAGGCTTGATCTCCTTTCCGAGAGATGCCAGATACCGGTCAAGAACGAACCGGTAGCTGGCATTTTTTTCGGTCAGGAGGAACGGGTGGCTGATGACCGAGGCAAGGTCTGTGGGATCATTTTTTGCCAGCGTGTGGACGGAGGAAGAGACAAAGGATATATTTTCCGGCGCTTCCAGAACTTTTATAAAACGCTTGTCGTCAATGGGCTGGTCGAGGAGATAGACCAGATCGATGGAGTTCTTGTTCATGCGGTCCAAAAGAACATCCGGGGAGTCCAGAACGATGCTCACGGAGACGTTCGGGTAAAGCTGATGGAATTTCTTTAAAAGATCCGGAAAGATGGATTCACAGATGGATTCAATGGTTCCGATGGTGAGGTCACCGGAGAGCTCTGTGGAGGCGGAGACCGCGTTTTTCGCGTCGGCGACGGTGCCAAGGATCGTCACGGCATAGCGGTAAAAGATCTCTCCGTGATGAGTCAGGACCGTCTTTTTTCCGAGGCGGTCAAAGAGATGGATGCCGAGTTCCTCCTCTAACTGCTTGATCTGGACCGTGACGGCGGCCTGGGAATAGCCTAACGCCTCGGCGGCTTTTGAAAAACTTTGCTTTTGCGCGATCTGTAGAAACGTGCGGATCTCTCGAAGTTCCATGGCGGATTCCTTTCTTCTCTATAAAAATTTATAAACGATCTGTTTAAAACGTTCAATTTTACTTTTAGTACTTCTTATGATACGCTAAGAATATAGAAATTGCAAGAAAATAGCAGGATAGAATGCGAATTTTCAGGATGTGAGACTCGGAGTCATGAATGGCGGGCGGAAAAAGTGATCCGATCGGCAGAAAAGAACGGAGAAAGGGCGGATACAATGGAGAAAAGCGATATCAGATATCAGGCATATGTGAGTATTCTGGAAGAGGAGCTGAAGCCGGCGATGGGATGTACAGAGCCGATCGCCATCGCTTACTGCGCGGCAGTCGCGAGGGAAGTGCTCGGCGGACTCCCGGAGAAGGTGAAGGTAGGAGCCAGCGGCAGCATGATCAAGAACGTAAAATCCGTGATCGTTCCGAATACGGATCATTTAAAGGGAATCCCGGCGGCGGCGGCGGCAGGAATCGTTGCAGGTGATCCGAAAAAGGAACTTGAGGTCATAGCGTCTGTTACAAAAGAGCAGATCACGGCGATGAAGGAATTCCTTCAGACGACCCCGGTGGAAGTGGAACATATTGATAACGGCATCACCTTTGATATTATTGTGACACTGACACGCGGAACAGATACCAGCATGGTCCGCATCGCAAATTATCACACGAATGTGGTACATATTGAAAAGAACGGAGAAGTTATCAGGGATATCCCGGTGAATGGTGAGGAGGAGGAAGGTCTTACGGACCGCTCACTGCTCGATATGGAGCATATCTGGGACTTTATCCACACAGTGGATGTGAACGATATCAGAGAGGTTCTGGAGCGCCAGAAAACTTACAATATGGCGATCGCCAGAGAGGGAATGCGTGGGCAGTATGGATCCAACATCGGCGCACTTCTTCTCGATATGAACGGAAATGATGTCCGTACACGGGCGAGAGCCATGGCGGCAGCCGGATCCGACGCACGAATGAACGGATGTGAGCTTCCGGTTATCATCAACTCCGGCAGTGGAAATCAGGGAATCACGGCTTCTGTTCCGGTCATCGTATACGCAACGGAGCTGGGAGTCGATGAAGATACCATGTACCGGGCGATGGCACTCTCGGACCTCACGACGATCCACCAGAAGACGCCCATCGGAAGACTTTCCGCCTACTGCGGCGCGGTCAGCGCAGGCGCAGGTTCCGGGGCTGGGATCGCGTATCTCTCCGGAGCGTCCTATGATGAGGTGGTCCACACCGTGATCAATGCGGTCGCCATTATTTCTGGTATGGTCTGTGACGGCGCGAAAGCGTCCTGCGCGGCAAAGATCGCTGAGGCGGTGGACGCGGGGATCATCGGCTACTATATGGCAAAGCGTGGTCAGAACTTTGATGACGGCGACGGAATCGTGACGGCCGGGATCGAGGCGACGATCCGCAACGTGGGACGTCTCGCAAAAGATGGAATGAAGGAGACGAATGATGAGATCATCAGCATTATGATCGGGAGCTGAGGTATGTCTCCCGTGCGAATTAAGATATGAAAGTATGGTTGCGGAGTGTTGTCCAGGTGACGGCACTCCGCTTTTGATGTATAAGGTTTTTTCTGCGAGAAATAACCTTAGTTTGATAAAGAATAACAAAGAAGTAGAAAGATATAGCAAAAAATGATACATTATATACAAGAAAAGTCGCAGGAATGTGCGGCTTTCAGAAACTCTTTTCAGCAGTGATGCGTGGGAAGAGAGATAGAAAAATGAGGGAGGGAAGAACATGAGCTATGATATCAATCTGAAACATCTGGAATACTTCATCAAGGTGGCGAGACTTGGTTCCATCAACAAGGCAGCCCAGATGCTCTATGTTTCCCAATCCCATCTTGGAAAGATCATTCATGATCTGGAGGAGACCGTTGGGGCGCCGCTCTTAAACAGGAGCCGTCAGGGCGTGACGCTGACTCCCGAGGGAAATGAGTTTTTGGAGCGGTCGGTGCGGATCTTAAAGGAAATGGAAGGAATGCACCTGCGGCCTTTAAAGGAGATGGAGAAGACAGAGCCCCTGGCGGTGTCCATGACAAAGTTCTCCCATGTGATGGAGAGCTTTATCACTATCGTGAGACGTTACCAGGATCAGCCGGAATTCACCCACCGCCTGTATGAGGGGCAGCTGGAGGACGTCGTCGAGGATGTGGTATCCGGGCGGGCCGACATCGGAATTTTCCATTTCGACAGTCAGAGACATGAGGAGATCCAGATGGTGGCGGCGGCGAAAGGCCTTACATACCGGTTCCTCTCCTATGTGGAACCGCAGATCGTGATCTCAAAAGATCATCCGCTCGTCCGGGAGAAGAAGCCGATGACGAGGGAGAATCTTGCGAATTACGGATTCATCCGCTATATGGGGCTGTATGACGATATTATCTCCAATATCCTCGGACCAAATGAGGATGGGGGAAGTACGGGAAAGAAGAAGGAGATTTATGTGACAGGGCGTGCGACGCTCATGAACCTGATCTCACAGACGGATTTTTACAGCATCGGGATCCATGACTTCGATAAGCAGCTGTCGGATTTCCGGGCAGTTTCCGTGCCGATTCCGGGGTGCGAGGTGAAGCTGGAATTCGGGTATGTGACACTTGCGGATGTGCCGATCTCCGGGATTGGGGAAGAGTTTTTGAAGGAAGTAAGAGAGCGGCTTGAGAGGGGACAGGACGTTTAAAATAAGAAAAAAGCACGGAAAATGTGCTGACAGGAGTTTCCTGCGAAGTATGGAAAGTGCGGCAGCAGGAGTGAAAGGTCATATAGGAAAGGAGTAAACAAAAGTTATGTTTCAGGATCTGATTAATGAGGCGCTGGAAACGGGACGCCCATACATCAAAGAGGGGGAGGTTGCGACCTATATTCCGGAGCTTGGAAGAGCGGACAAGAATAAGCTCGGAATCAGCATCTTCTGCGGGGATGGAAGCCGGTTCTCCTGCGGGGATACGAAGGACCGGTTCAGCATCCAGAGTATTTCGAAGGTTATCAGCCTTGCAGTAGCACTTGAGGTCTGCGGGTTTGACATGGTGTTTGAGAATGTGGGGATGGAGCCGTCGGGGGACGCGTTTAACTCCCTGATCAAGCTTGAGGGATCCAACAGCCATCCATACAATCCGATGATCAATTCCGGAGCAATCGCAGTGGCGAGCTTTATTGAGCCGAAGGTATCGTTTGAGGAGATGCTGAAGCTGGCGAGATGTTTCTGTCAGGATGACGGGATCGTTCTGGATGAGAAAGTCTACGGTTCAGAGATGTCAACGGTGGCGAGAAACCGCGCCATCGCCTACCTTTTAGAGAGCAAGGGCGTGATCAGGGGAAATGTGGAGGAAGCACTGGATTTCTATGTGAAAATGTGCTCGCTGAGCGTCACGGCGGAAAGCCTTGCGGGATTGGGACTTCTGCTTGCAAACGATGGAGTGGATCCGTCCGGAAAGCGGCTGTTGAATTCTGACACGGTGAGAGTCGTGAAAACGATCATGCTGACCTGCGGCATGTATGACGGGTCCGGGGAATTTGCGGTCCGCGTGGGAATTCCTTCTAAGAGCGGTGTCGGTGGCGGACTGCTGTCTGTTGTTGACGGGAAGATGGGAATCGGAATCTATGGTCCGTCCCTGGACGCAAAGGGAAACAGCATTGCTGGGAGAAAAATCCTGCAGTTCCTTTCCTCACAGATGAAATTGCATATTTTTGCGAAGAAGGACTGAGCAGTTTTTTGATGAAGGGTAACAGTTCATCAGGTTACGATGAAAGTATGAAAGTGGTACGGGATCCAGGGGAAAATGGGCGGACGGAAACTTTCTTCTTTAGAGAAAAATTAGGAAGGGGAGGTATAATGAAATGTGCGGTTTTGGCAAAATTTTCTGAAAAAATGATTGTAAATACGGGTAACTTACAGTAAAATTTTGGGGTAACAAAAAAGAAAAAAGAGGGGTAACAACACATGTACGATTTGTATGGGGCACTGATCGGGAATCTCAGTAATTATCTTTACACATACATCCTGATCATCTTACTTGTTGCAGGCGGGATCTACTTTACGGTCCGCACAAAGTTTGTTCAGTTCCGCTATTTAAAGGAATCCTTGCGGGTCGTTCTCGCACCGAGTGAGGATGACAAGGCGATCTCGTCTTTTCAGGCACTTATGGTTTCGACGGCATCCCGTGTGGGAACCGGAAATATCGCAGGCGTATCTACTGCGATCTGTCTCGGCGGACTCGGATCATTATTCTGGATGTGGCTTACAGCGCTTCTGGGAATGTCCACTGCTTTCGTGGAGGGAACTCTGGCTCAGATCTACAAACGCCGTTCCGATGACGGCGGATGCTATGGCGGCCCGTCCTACTATATCGATCAGGCGATCGGAAAGCACTGGCTTGGGATTCTGTTCGCGGTATTTATGATCCTGACCTACATGGTTGGCTTTAATCTGGTTGCGTCCTTTAACATTGCGGATGCGCTCCGGGTAGTTCCAGGATATGCGGAGCATGAGAATCTTGCAAAGTGGATCATCGGCGCTGTGCTTGCGGTCCTGTTCTTTGTCTGCATCAGCGGCGGTGGAAAGCAGATCGCGGGGATTACAGAGAAGGTTGTTCCATTTATGGGATTCTTCTACATTGCGGTTGCAATGTTCGTGATCGTGACCCATATCACACTTCTCCCAGGAGTGTTCGCAGAGATCTTCCGCAACGCGTTTGATGTGAAAGCAATTTTCGGCGGATTTACGGGGTCTGCGGTTATGCTTGGTATCAAGAGAGGTCTTTTCTCTAACGAAGCAGGTGTCGGCGCTGCTGCGTGTGCGGCTGGTTCCGCGGGTGTTTCCCATCCGGTAAAGCAGGGACTTGTTCAGGTGCTTTCTGTATTCCTTGATACCTGTATGATCTGTACAGCGACTGCGATGCTGCTTCTCTGCTCCGGTGTGGAGCCGGATGCGGATATGGCCGGAATGGCCTATGTGCAGGCGGCTATGAACAGCACACTCGGCAAGTTTGGTGTTGTGTTTATTACAGTTTCCCTGTTCCTGTTTGCATTTACGACTCTGCTTGGAAATTTCTATTATGCGGAGACAGGGCTTGCGTATCTTTGCGGCATGACTCCATCTAATGGGGCAAAGTGGGGCATGAGGATCGTTGCTGCGGTGGTTGTGTGCGTCGGCGCTACGATGAAGCTTGGTATTGTCTGGGATACAGCGGATGTGCTGATGGGCTTCATGGCGTTGATCAATGTGCCGGTGATCGTTATTCTCCTGAAGCCGGTACTGCGGTGTCTTGAGGATTATACAGAGCAGAAAAAGGCCGGAAAGAATCCGGTGTTTAAGGCGGAGCATATTGGACTGAAGGAGAAGGTGGACTTCTGGAATTAGGGACGATATTTCCGGGAATGGAATTGGATATGGAAATGGATGAAGGGCAGCCGCAAGGCTGTCCTTTGTTTTTGGGACGGGAGCGGCGATTTTGGAGAGAGTACGCTGCCGGTCTGCCTCCAGTCCCAGACGCCGGGTATTTCCCAGGCGGTTCCTCTAAGCTTGTGGAAGAATGCTAAGGGCGGTGGTCAGTCGGCACAACTCGCCTTCGGCTCAGACAAGTGCCGCCTGTCCACCAACGTATTCTCCCACGAGCTAAGAGGAAACCATGCCCGGAAAATAATGCGTCTGAGCCTGGAGGCAGACCGGCAGCTGGTCGTGGCTGTGCGAAGGAAAAGTTCTTATATTACATAGTCGTCCCCGGGCTGTCCATTCTGCACGAGGTCGGCGATGGTGATGCCGTCTAAGTATTCGTTGACGACTTTGTCGAGACCTTGCCAGAGAGGGAGAGTTTTACAGCTTCCCATTCTGGGGCAGTCGGTGCTGCCGGGCTCTAAACAGGCTACCGGAGCCATGGAGTTTTCGGTGAGGCGAAGGATGCTGCCGACTGTGTACTGTTCCGGTGCTTTTGTGAGGCGATATCCGCCGCCTTTACCGCGGACCCCCTCTAAGAGTTTTACTTTTACGAGGATTTTGATGATGCCCTCGAGGTATTTTTCAGAGATTTCCTGTCTTGCTGCTGTATCTTTTAATGGAATATAGCCGTCGGTCTGGTGCTCCGCAAGATCGATCAGGACGCGGAGAGCGTAGCGGCCTTTTGTTGAAACCATCATAATCTGTATCCTCCCATGCTGCTGCGTGTTGCTGAATATTTTTGATCGTAATGTAAGTTTAACATTATTCCTATTATAATACAAGGTTTAAGGGAAATAAAGACAGTGAAAAGGATAAAGGTGTTGCGATATATGATAGAAATTTTCTAACATGATATCCGGAATGAGACTTGACAAACAGATGATATCGTCATATAATCCTATTAACATATATGAAAGGTAGGTAATAACTCATGGCAAACATATATACATCCGCAGACCAGCTGATCGGAAAGACTCCGCTCTTAGAGCTTACACAGATTGAAAAATCCGAGGGACTTAACGCGAAGATTCTTGCGAAGCTGGAATATTTCAATCCGGCCGGATCGGTAAAGGACCGGATCGCGAAGGCGATGATCGATGACGCTGAGGCGAAGGGAATCTTAAAGGCTGGTTCTACGATCATCGAGCCGACTTCCGGAAACACAGGAATCGGTCTTGCGTCGGTCGCGGCTGCCCGCGGTTACCGGATCATTATCGTTATGCCTGAGACCATGAGCGTGGAGAGACGCCAGCTTATGAAAGCCTACGGCGCGGAGCTTGTGCTCACGGAGGGCGCAAAGGGAATGAAGGGCGCGATCGCAAAGGCGGAAGAGCTCGCAAAGGAGATCCCTGGAAGCTTTATTCCGGGACAGTTTGTAAACCCGGCGAATCCGGAAGTTCATGAGAGAACAACCGGGCCGGAGATCTGGGAAGATACGGACGGCAAGGTTGATATTTTTGTCGCTGGTGTCGGCACCGGCGGAACCATTACCGGAACCGGAAGATATTTAAAGAAACAGAACCCGAATGTGAAGGTTGTTGCGGTGGAACCGGCAAGCTCCCCGGTACTGAGCCAGGGCAAGGCAGGATCCCACAAGATCCAGGGAATCGGAGCCGGATTTGTTCCGGATGTTCTCGACACGAAGATCTATGATGAGGTTATTGCAGTAGAGAATGATGACGCGTTCGCGGCAGGAAAGTTAGTTGGAAAGAAGGAAGGAGTTCTCGTGGGAATTTCCTCCGGCGCGGCGATCTGGGCAGCGATCGAACTTGCAAAGAGACCGGAAAACGCAGGAAAGACGATCGTGGCACTGCTTCCGGATACCGGCGACAGATACCTTTCCACACCGTTATTCGCGGACTAAGGGAAGAAAAAACAGATAAAAATATATAAGAAAGACTGCGGGTCCATATCGGTTGATATGTGGATCGGCAGTTTTTTTATGCAGCAGGAAATGCCGGGGAATTCCCTGCTATATAAAAGGCATTAACGTGCTAAAGATGCGCACTCGCGCGAAGATGTAGATTGCCGCACGCGACCGCGCGAGGCGCGAGAATGTGCCAAGCACATTCTTTTTATACAATGGAAAGTTCCAAATGTGCAGGGCGTATTTTTGGCGTTTTTGACAGAAGGTCGTGAAAAACTGTTTGGAGCAAAGGTAAATAAATCCTGTAAAACAATAATAATTACTATTATTGACATTTCGAACAAAGTATGTTAGAATACAACCATAAACAAGATGATACGCAACAGACAAGACAATACACAACAAAAAAGACGACCGTCAGACAGAAACGGTAAATTACAGGAACGGAAAGAATCATTTTGCAAAAAGAAGGGAAAACAATAAGAAAACAAGAATCAGAAAGGAGTTCAACACTATGAGCAGATACGCAGGAACAAAAACAGAAAAGAACCTCGAGGCAGCATTCTCCGGTGAATCCCAGGCGAGAAACAAATATACCTACTTTGCATCCGTAGCAAAGAAGGAGGGATACGAGCAGATCGCGGCTTTATTCTTAAAGACAGCTGACAACGAGAAAGAGCATGCGAAGATGTGGTTCAAGGAGTTAGATGGAATCAGCGATACCGCTGCGAATCTTGCAGCCGCTGCAGCCGGTGAAAACTACGAGTGGACCGATATGTACGAGGATTTTGCGAAGACCGCCGATGAGGAAGGGTTCCATGCTCTCGCAGCGAAGTTCCGTATGGTAGGAGAGATCGAGAAGCACCATGAGGAGCGCTACCGTGCCCTTCTTAAAAATGTGGAGACAGCTTCTGTATTCGAAAAGAGTGAAGTAAAGGTATGGGAGTGCCGCAACTGCGGGCATATCGTGATCGGAACAAAGGCACCGCAGGTATGTCCGGTCTGCAGCCATCCGCAGAGCTATTTTGAAATTCACGAGGAAAATTATTAAGTCATATGCTTACGTTATGGCGCTGTTCTATTTCATTGCCTGCTGAATGAAAAGCATCGAACAGAAAAGTGGTTCACCTTCCGGAAAAAGGTGAACCACTTTTCTGTTTATTTCTGATAAGCAGCCCGTTCGCCGCCGATATATTTGAGCCTTGTTCTCGCGCACACTACATGGGCGGAGCCGATGGACTTGATGGTGGTGCGGACCGGAACAGCAACATGGCGCAGGTGCATACCGATCAAGGTGTCACCGATATCGATCCCGGCGTGTGCTTTTATAAATTCCACTGCGCAGGGATGCTCAAAGCCATTCCACGCGGCGGTGGAGAAGGAACCGCCGGCCTTCAACTGCGGTTTTACATTCACCATTTCAAGGCCATATTTCTCAGCACATTCTTCCTCGACGATCAGAGCGCGGTTTAAGTGCTCACAACACTGGGCGGCGAGGTAGAGACCGTGTTTCTTTGTCACATGGGAAAGGGCGGTAAAGACAGCCTGTCCGACTTCGCTGCTGGAGTAGCAACCGATCGCGTGGGCAGCGATCTCGCTGGATGAGCAGCCCACCACCAGGATCTGCCCCGGTTTCATTGCGGCGGTATTGATCAGCTCCTCGGCGATCGCTTTTGTCTGTTCATAAATTAAGTCAAGGTCCACATCGACGGATGTGGCGATATCTGTTGCGCTCATAGTATTTCCCTCTTTTTGCAGAATGCCCGGAGACTGAAAATACTCCGGGCGGTATATGGTTTCATGGTTAAATGGATCCGGCGGTGCATGCCGCTGTCATGAGGAACATGTGAACTGGAATTTACTCGAAATGATATTTGTCGAGCAGAGCATGCTTCATATCCCAAAGCGGCTTGGAAAGATCCACATGGACCTCATGCGGGTTTACGAGACGTTTTGTCTCATCCCATAAGGTATTGAGCTCTTCCTTGCAGTATTTCTGGATATCCATGACCTTCGGGGAGTGGTAGACACACTCACCGTCTTTGAATACCTGAACCGGAAGCTCACGCATCGTGTAGGTTCCGGGAGCGAGGAGTGTCTTTTTCCATGTCGCTATCGGGTCAAAGAGCAACAGTGGTTCGTCCTCATTGAACGTCTCGCCGACGAGACAGATGATATCAGCGATGACCTTGTGGCTGTCCTTTCCGTAGATACGGTAGGTGGTCTTGTTGCCCGGGTTTGTGATCTTCTCCTCGTTCTCGGAGAGCTTGATCTTCGGAATGAAGGTTCCAGTCTTCTTGTCCATGATCGCCGCGAGCTTATAAACACCGCCGAAGGACGGGCAGTCCTTGGAGGTGATCAGGTTTGTGCCGACACCCCAGGAGTTGATGGTTGCGCCCTGGTTCTTTAAGCTTGTGATCAGGGTCTCATCGAGATCGTTGGATGCGGAGATCACAGCGTCCGTGAAGCCTTCCGCATCGAGCATTTTTTTCGCCTCTTTGGAGAGATAAGCGAGGTCTCCGCTGTCCATACGGATTCCGTAGAAGGTAAGCGGGATTCCCTCGGCGCGCATCTCCTTGAATACCTGGATCGCGTGCGGGATACCGGAATTTAATGTATCGTATGTATCAACTAACAGGATACATGCAGTCGGATAGAGTCTCGCGTAGGTGCGGAAGGCGGTGAGCTCATCCGGGAAACTCATGATCCAGCTGTGGGCATGGGTTCCTTTTACCGGGACATCGAACATCTGGCCGCAGAGCACGTTGGAAGTACCGATACAGCCGGCGATCATAGCGGCTCTCGCACCGTAGATTCCGGCATCCGGACCCTGGGCACGTCTTAAACCGAACTCCATAACTCCGTCTCCGCGGGCTGCATGGACGATCCGGGAAGTCTTTGTTGCGATCAGGCTCTGGTGGTTGATGATATTTAAGATCGCGGTCTCAACAAGCTGGGCCTGCATGATCGGGGCGATGACCTTTACGAGAGGTTCTCTCGGGAATACGACGGTTCCTTCCGGGATCGCGTAGATATCACCGGTGAATTTGAAGGTGGAGAGGTACTCCAGAAAATCTTCACCGAAGAGTCCTGTGGTGCGGAGATAATCGATATCTTCCTTATCAAAGTGTAAATTTTCGATGTATTCGACAACCTGCTCTAAGCCGGCCGCGATGGCAAATCCGTTTCCATCCGGATTTGTGCGGTAGAATGCGTCGAAGATGACGGTCTCATTTGCATCCTTTGCATGAAAGTAACCCTGCATCATGGTCAGCTCGTAGAGATCTGTAAGCAGCGTCAGGTTTCGTTCGCTCATAATGTTTCTCCTTAAATTTCTCCGCGGTAAGTGTCAGCGGAATATTAAACGCAGCAGTCCGGAACGTATAAAAATGCCGGACGATAACGACAGCTTAAGTGCGGTTCACCCCAAAAGAACCGGGCGGCTGTCAAACGTGTTGTGGTTGATTATATCAGTTCTTGTGCGAAAAGGCAAATTGTGTGTTAAAAAAGTAACGAACACTTCAAAAGAACGTAAAATGTGCCTAAAAAGTTAAGAAAGAAAACAGGAAGACGGCATCAATATGGAAAGATTTCGCAACTCCCGAGGGATTCCCTTGACTTTTAAATACCTTATTACTATAATTATTTTGATACCAAGGTCAAAAGGTCGGAAATCTGATGCAAGCTTGCTTGCAAGAGGATTTTTGACCCCAACATCATTATTTTGTCTGAGTGTAAAAAAATGTAACTATGAACAGATTCGATGGTTACATTCAGACGATCCATAGAAAAAAGCCATGACGGAGACAGTAGGTTCACAAGCAGAAAGCCAAAGCGAGCCGGGGACGATGGAAGCCCGGTGCTTTTTCGTGAAAGGAAGATCACTCCCGAGCTGGAAGCCGAACCCCAGAAGCGGTACTGCTTTTGGAAAGTAAGTGTACCCGGTGATTCCGCCGTTAAAGGGAACTCATATGTCAGTATGCAGCAATAGGTGGTTAAAAGCGTTATTTTCGCCCTGTTCTCATTGAGAACGGGGCTTTTTTATGTAACAGGGAATTCCGAAGAATTCCCTGTTACATAAAAAGGCACTGACGTGCCAAATATGCGCACTCGCGCGAAGATGTAGACTGTCGCAAGCGACCGCGCGAGGCGCGAGAATGTGCCAAGGCACATTCTTTTTCATTACTGATTCAGCATACGACACACAAAACACGAAGAGCATAACAACGAGAAAGTTATGCGCAAAACATTGATTGGAGGAAATGTGTCATGTACGAGAAAGTATCAACAGACCTGAACTTTGTGGACAGGGAAAAACAGGTTGAGAAATTCTGGAAAGATGAAAAGATCTTTGAAAAGAGTATCGACAGCCGCAGAAAAGGAACCCCTTACGTATTCTATGACGGACCGCCTACCGCAAACGGAAAACCGCATATCGGACACGTACTTACCCGTGTTATCAAGGATATGATCCCGAGATACCGCACCATGAAGGGCTATATGGTTCCGCGTAAGGCCGGATGGGATACCCACGGACTTCCGGTAGAGCTTGAGGTTGAGAAGCTTCTTGGACTCGACGGAAAAGAGCAGATCGAGGAGTACGGTGTTGAGCCGTTCATCGAGAAATGTAAAGAGAGTGTCTGGAAATACAAAGGAATGTGGGAGGATTTCTCCAGCACCGTTGGTTTCTGGGCTGATATGGATAACCCGTATGTTACTTACCATGATGACTATATCGAGTCCGAATGGTGGGCATTAAAGCAGATCTGGGATAAGGGACTTTTATATAAGGGCTTTAAGATCGTTCCGTACTGCCCGCGCTGCGGCACACCGCTTTCCAGCCACGAGGTCGCACAGGGATATAAGGATGTAAAGGAAAAATCCGCCATCGCCCGCTTCAAGGTAAAAGGCGAGGACGCATATTTCCTTGCATGGACCACAACACCGTGGACACTCCCGAGCAACGTGGCTCTCTGCGTAAATCCGAAGGAGACCTACGCAAAGGTAAAGGCTGCGGACGGCTACACCTACTATATGGCAGAAGCCCTGCTTGACACGGTTCTCGGAAAGCTGGCGGATAAGGAAAATGGAACTCCGGCATATGAGGTTCTTGAGACCTGCACCGGTAAGGACCTTGAGTACAAGGAATACGAGCCGTTATTTGACTGCGCAGTTGAGATCTGCGAGAAACAGCACAAGAAAGCATACTTCGTGACATGTGCGGATTATGTTACCCTGACAGACGGTACCGGCGTGGTACACATCGCACCGGCCTTTGGTGAGGATGATGCCCAGGTAGGCCGCCGTTATGATCTCCCGTTTGTACAGCTTGTAGATGCAAAGGGCGACATGACAAAGGAAACTCCGTATGCAGGCGTATTCGTAAAAAATGCAGACCCGATGGTTCTTAAGGATTTAAAGGAAAAAGGTCTGTTATTCGAGGCACCGGCCTTCGAGCACAGCTACCCGTTCTGCTGGCGCTGTGACACACCGTTGATCTACTATGCGAGAGAGTCCTGGTTCATCAAGATGACAGCGGTGAAGGATGATCTGATCCGTAACAACAATAAGATCAACTGGATCCCGGAATCCATCGGTAAGGGACGCTTCGGCGACTGGCTGGAGAACGTTCAGGACTGGGGAATCTCCAGAAACCGTTACTGGGGCACACCTCTTCCGGTATGGCAGTGTGAGTGCGGAAAGATGCACTGCATCGGCAGCCGTGAAGAATTAAAGAAGATGAGCCCGAATTATCAGGATGTTGTTAAGAAATACAGCAAGGAGATGGACGGAGACAAGGGAGAGGTTGAGCTTCACCGTCCGTTTATCGACGATGTAGTGATCACCTGCCCGGACTGCGGAAAAGAAATGCACCGTGTACCGGAGGTCATCGACTGCTGGTTCGACTCCGGCGCAATGCCGTTCGCGCAGCACCACTATCCGTTCGAGAACCAGGAGCTTTTCCACAAACAGTTCCCGGCACAGTTCATCTCCGAGGCTGTTGACCAGACAAGAGGATGGTTCTACTCCCTCCTTGCCGAGTCCACGCTGCTCTTTAATGAGCCGCCGTACCAGAACGTTATCGTTCTCGGCCACGTTCAGGATGAGAACGGACAGAAGATGAGTAAGTCCAAAGGAAACGCTGTCGATCCGTTTGACGCCCTGAAGACATATGGTGCCGACGCAATCCGCTGGTACTTCTACATCAACAGCGCACCGTGGCTGCCGAACCGCTTCCATGGAAAGGCTGTTATGGAAGGACAGAGAAAGTTCATGGGCACTCTCTGGAACACCTATGCATTCTTCGTCCTCTACGCGAATATTGATAACTTTGACGCGACCAAGTACACACTGGAGTACGATAAGCTTCCGGTTATGGATAAATGGCTGTTATCCAAGTTGAATTCTACGGTAAAGGCAGTGGATGATGACCTTGCGAACTACCGCATCCCGGAGGCAGCAAGAGCACTTCAGGAGTTTGTGGATGACATGAGTAACTGGTATGTCAGAAGAAGCCGTGAGCGTTTCTGGGCAAAGGGCATGGAGCAGGATAAGATCAACGCTTACATGACTCTCTATACAGCTCTCGTGACGATCAGTAAGGCGGCAGCTCCGATGATCCCGTTCATGACGGAGGAGATCTACCAGAACCTTGTAAGATCCATCGATAAGACAGCTCCGGAGAGCATCCACCTCTGCGACTTCCCGGCCGTTGACGAAGCGCATATCGATAGCGAGCTGGAAGCAAAGATGGATGAGGTCTTAAAGATCGTTGTGATGGGACGTGCGGCAAGAAATACCGCAAACATCAAGAACCGTCAGCCGATCGCGAAGATGTTCGTAAAGGCACCGGAGAAGCTTCCGGAGTTCTACCAGGAAATCATCGAGGACGAGTTGAATGTGAAGTCCGTAGAGTTCACAGACGACGTGAGAAGCTTCACCTCCTACACCTTCAAGCCGCAGCTTAAGACGGTAGGACCGAAGTACGGAAAACAGCTCGGAAATATCAAGAAAGCTCTGGCTGAGTTAGACGGAAACGCAGCGATGGATACGTTGAACGAGAAGGGCGCTCTGACCTTCAACTTTGACGGAAATGAAGTCGTTCTCACAAAGGATGACCTTCTGATCGATATGGCACAGACAGAAGGTTATGTATCCGAGGCAGACAACACCGTGACCGTTGTTCTCGACACAACACTGACACTGGAGCTTCTCGAGGAAGGCTTCTACCGCGAGATCGTCAGCAAGATCCAGACCATGCGTAAAGAGGCTGGATTCGAGGTTATGGACCACATTTACGTTTATGCGGACAAGAATGAGAAGATCGCGGATCTCATCAAGAAGTACGCGGACGAGTTAAAGAGCGAGGTCATGGCTGACAATATTATGCTTGGTGAGATGGCTGGCTACACGAAGGAATGGAACATCAACGGCGAGGATGTTGTATTCGGCGTAGTGAAGGTGACAAAATAAGATACGGCGATCGCACGGATCTTTCTATGACAGAATCAACACAACAAGGGACCTGTATTCTGCGGGACAATGGAGTTTTCGCAGAATGCAGGGAATCATCATGAAGGAGGACTTAGGGGTGAGTCAGACAATGAATAAGGATGAACTGAAAAAGGCCATTGCGTTGAATGTGAAGAGTCTTTATCGCAAAACGATCGATGAGGCAACTCCGGCTATGATTTATCAGGCAGTTGCGCTTGCAGTCAAGGATATGATCATCGACCGCTGGATCGCGACTCATAAAGAGTATGAAAAGCAGGATGCAAAGGTTGTTTACTACATGTCCATGGAGTTTTTAACCGGTCGTTTCCTCGGCAACAATATCATCAGCCTCTGTGAGCAGAAGGAAATCGAGGAGGCACTTTCTGAACTGGGCTTTGACCTGAATTCCATTGAGGATCAGGAACGGGATCCGGCACTCGGAAACGGCGGCCTTGGACGTCTTGCGGCATGCTTTTTGGATTCCCTTGCATCTTTAGGCTATCCGGCATATGGCTGCGGCATCCGTTATCGTTATGGAATGTTCAAACAGCAGATCCGTGACGGATATCAGATCGAGGTCCCGGATGAGTGGTTAAAGGACGGCTATCCGTTTGAGATCCGCCGCGCAGAGTATGCGACGGAGGTCAAATTCGGCGGTTACGTTGAGACCGAGTGGGACGGAAAGAGAAACCATTTCGTGCAGAAGGGCTACCAGTCCGTTATGGCAGTTCCGTATGATATTCCGATCGTGGGATACGGCAACAATGTCGTAAACTCTTTAAGAATCTGGGATGCACAGCCGGTGAACACCTTCAACTTAAGCGAGTTCGACAAGGGTGATTACCAGAAAGCTGTTGAGCAGGAGAATCTGGCAAAGACCATCGTAGAGGTCCTTTACCCGAATGATAACCATTATTCCGGAAAAGAGCTTCGCTTAAAACAGCAGTATTTCTTTATTTCTGCCAGTGTTCAGCGTGCCATCAAAAAGTACAAGGAAAAGCATGACGATATCCATAAATTCTATGAGAAGGCATCCTTCCAGTTAAACGATACACATCCGACCGTTGCTGTTGCTGAGTTAATGCGTATCTTACTTGACGAGGAGAACTTAGAGTGGGATGAGGCCTGGGAGATTACGACAAAGACCTGTGCCTACACAAACCACACCATCATGGCTGAAGCTCTTGAAAAATGGCCGATCGAGCTGTTCTCCCGTCTGCTTCCGCGTGTTTACCAGATCGTTGAGGAGATCAACCGCCGTTTTGTAGCCCAGATCCAGCAGAGATATCCGGGTGACAACGAGAAGATCCGCAGAATGGCGATCATTTACGACGGACAGGTCCGCATGGCTTACCTTGCGATCGTCGGCAGCTTTTCTGTAAACGGTGTTGCGAAGCTTCACACAGAGATCCTCGAGAAACAGGAGCTTCGTGATTTCTATGAGATGATGCCGGAGAAATTTAATAATAAAACAAATGGTATCACCCAGAGACGTTTCCTGCTTCACGGCAACCCGCTGCTTGCAGACTGGGTGACCGACAAGATCGGAAATGAGTGGATCACAGATCTCTCCAATATTAAAAAGCTTTCTGTTTATGTGGATGATGAGAAGTGCCAGCAGGAATTCATGAATATTAAGTACCAGAACAAGATCCGTCTTGCAAAGTACATCAAGGAGCACAACGGCATCGATGTCGATCCGCGTTCCATCTTCGATGTTCAGGTAAAACGTCTTCATGAATACAAGAGACAGCTCATGAACATCCTTCATGTGATGTATCTCTACAACCAGTTAAAAGATAACCCGAATATGGACATCGTTCCGAGAACCTTCATCTTCGGTGCGAAGGCAGCAGCCGGATATAAGCGTGCAAAACTGACCATCAAGCTCATCAACAATGTGGCTGATGTGATCAACAATGATAAGTCCATCGGCGGCAAATTAAAGGTCGTATTCATTGAAGATTACCGTGTATCCAACGCAGAGCTGATCTTCTCCGCTGCGGATGTCAGCGAGCAGATCTCCACAGCAAGTAAGGAAGCCTCCGGTACCGGAAACATGAAGTTCATGTTAAATGGCGCTCTGACCATCGGAACCATGGACGGCGCAAATGTGGAAATGGCAGAGGAAGTCGGCAAGGAGAATATGTTCATCTTCGGTGCGTCCGCAGATGAGATCATCAACCTTGAAAACAACGGTGGCTACAACCCAATGGATATCTTCAACAATGATCAGGATATCCGCCGTGTGCTGATGCAGCTCATCAACGGCTACTATTCTCCGCAGGATCCGGAGCTGTTCCGCGATATCTACAACTCCCTGCTCAACACCCAGAGCAGCGACCGCGCAGATACCTACTTTATCTTAAAGGATTTCCGTTCCTATGCGGAAGCACATAAGAAGATCGACCAGGCATACCGCGACGAGAAGTGGTGGGCAAGAACCGCGATGCTCAACACCGCATCCGCAGGAAAGTTCTCCTCCGATCGTACGATCGAGGAGTATGTAAGAGATATCTGGCATCTGAAGAAGATCAAGGTAGAGCTGAAATAATGTAACTGTGAAGGTACTTGACAGTTACGGATAACATAAAAAACAGACCCGCCTCATACAATAGTGATATCAGAAAAATTCGGAAGGGAGTTTTTCGGGCAATCTGCCCGGAAGACTTCAGGATCTGAAATCCGGTATCACAGGTGTATGAGGCGGGTATTTTTTATGAAGCGTTTTTTTATGGTCTTATGGATGACGGTCATGATCCCCTATGTGACAACGCTGGCGTGGACAGGCCGGATCCGGACGGATACGGGGGCGGAAGTACCGGCGGAAGAGTTTCTTACCGGAGTCGTGGCGGCGGAGATCCCGGCAGAGTACGGGATCGAGACATTAAAAGCACAGGCGGTGCTTGCGAGGACATATGTCTACCGGCTTGTGGATCCGGGGCTGGAACGTATCCGGGAAGAGGAACTGGACATAGATTGTCTCAGCATGAGGGAGATGGAGAAAAAATGGGGGAAAGAACATTTTAGAGAGTATTACGGAAAGATCCGTACCGCGGTGCAGGAGACAGAAGGACTCGTTGCGGAGTACGACGGGGAGCTGATCGAGCCGTTTTACTGTGAAGCGTCGGCAGGAAAAACGAGGAAACTTGCCACATATCCATATATCCGTTCGGTGGAGAGTCCGGGAGATCTGGGGGCCGAAGAATTTTTATGCGTCCGGACCTTTACGGAAGCGGAGTTTGCGGATAAGATCGGAAGAATCGGCGGGCCGCGTCCGGGAGCGGACGGCATTGCGGAAAAAATTCAGATCATCGAGCGGGATGATGCCGGGTATGTGAAGCGGGTGCAGATCGGGGATATGGATTACAGCGGGGATGAGGTCCGGGATTCTCTGGGGCTGAAGTCATCCTGTTTCCAATTTTCGTCCGCGGACGGGAAGATCCGGGTGTCATCGAAGGGGATCGGCAGCGGATACGGATTCTCCCAGGCTGGGGCGGATGCGATGGAGAGAGAGCAGGGGAGTGAGTTCCGGGAACTGTTGAAATATTATTTTCAGGGGATTGAGATCGTGAAAATTGCGGAGTAAAAGAAGCTTAGACCAGGTTTCGCTTATTAATGCCGGAGAGTATTTATTTAAGCCTGCATAAGGTGGATCACAGAAGATAAAAGGTGGATACTTCCGGAAAAAAGTATGATTTCGTGTATAACTTCACCGCCGCGGGTAAGAATATTACCGAGGTGATAAACGTGAAAGAAAGAGGAAATCAGCTTTTCAAGGACAAATTTGTCCTTGTCATGCTCGTACTTGGCCTGTTGACTATTGTTGCGGCAGCAGGCGCTGTGAGAATCCAGAAGGGGAGAGAAAATATCGGAGAGAGCCCCTATCTGGAAATCGAAGATCCGGACCATGTGATCGCAGGGGATTCCAACGCAGGAGCGGAGTCCGGCGGCGATACATTGGCCGGGGAACTGGCAGCATCCGGGGATAAAGCCGGAAATGGGGAACCTGCAGGAGACGGCACGGCTGTCGGTCTGGCGGACAATGAGAATGGTGCCGGAACTGGCGCTGATCCCGTTGCCGGAGAAATTTCGATGGATACCGGTCTTGCTGATGCGTCAGATAGCGCCCTGACAGGCGATAATCCCATGGCGGAAGCCGGTGCCGCTGTCAGCGAATCCCTGGTTCTCGATTTCGCAGACACAGACAAGCTCTCCTGGCCTGTGACCGGAAATATCGTTCTCGGCTACAGCATGGACACCACGACCTACTTCCCGACTCTGGACCAGTACAAAGTTAACCCCGCCAATGTGATCCAGAGCGAGGTCAGCACCCCGGTATCGGCTCCGGCGGACGCCAGAGTGGTCTCTGTTGGGACAAACGAGGAGATCGGTAATTATGTTGATCTTGATTTGGGAAACGGCTATACTGCCGTCTGCGGCCAGTTAAAAGAGATCCCTGTGGTAGAAAATGAATATGTCCGACAGGGGGATCTTCTGGGCTATGTCGCCGAGCCGACAAAATACTACGCGGTGGAAGGCACGAATGTGTTCTTCGAGTTTCTGAAGGACGGCGTGCCGGTGGATGCGCTGGATTTTCTGGAGTGAGAGATCACGATTACACGTAATTTGCAAAGTTAAGAAAAAAAGCCTTCAGGGAAGCTCTCTGGAGGTTTTTTATATAACAGGAAATTCCCTGTTGCATAAAAAGGCACTAACGTGCCAAAGATGCATATTCTAATATCAGAACAAATAAAGGAGACATTCGCATATGAATTGCAGAAATTCCGATCTGCCGGATACCGCTATGGCTCCGTCCTGCGGCTGCGGCAGAAGTCTGTCTGATATTTCCGGCCCGGGACCTGTTGTGCGTCCAGTGGCCAACTTTTGTTTTGACGACAATGATCCAAGATTTCCGATAGGAATGGGATATGTTCCGATGCAGATGTGGGGGACCATATATCCGTTAGCCAGAGGTTTTGTCCGGGGAACGATCTTCCCGTCCCTGGATCTTCCATTTGCCGTGGGGAGGTGCAGAAGATGAGGGAACTATATCGATGCAGCATGATGCCGGGAATGCCGGCAGAACCTGTGAGTGACTCCAGCCTGTCAGCGCAGGATGTGATGCCTGTGTGCGGTACGTGTCAGAGTGCCGGGCGCATGGCCGCAGGGGATAAAGAACTGCTGATGCGTCAGATCATGGAAGCCGGTTTTGCGATGGATGACGTTGCCCTGTTTTTAGACACTCATCCGGAAAATCAGGATGCACTTCGCTATTACAAAACGGTCCGTGACATGCGTGACCAGTCCATGGCTGCCTATGAGAGGCGGTTTGGGCCGCTGAGATACACCGATGTCACGTCCATGTCCTGGGACTGGGTAACTGAAAAATGGCCATGGGAAGGAGGATGCTAAGATGTGGGTCTACGAAAAAAGATTGCAGTTTCCGGTAAATATAAAGGAGCCGAATGCGAAGATGGCGCAGTTCATTATGAGCCAGTATGGTGGACCGTATGGCAGAAACCTATAATAATGCCGCAAACCCAGATAAAATAAGGGTTTGCGGCGCTTATGCGTAATAGTGGAAATGAATTTCCTTCTGTGTCTGATCAACAACGATATCCGAAATGATGCTGCGGACCGCAGCACCCTTCACATCGTAGCTGACATCTGGATCAGATAAGAGGCCATATACATCTTTGATCCGGTTCAGAACCTCTTCATCGGACGGAACATCATCCGGAGTGGAAGCAGCAATCCCTTTTAGTCGTTCAATTTCGGCAAGAAGCTCCTGCCGTTCATTTGCAAGTCTAAGCTTATTATCCTTGTATTCTTCAAGGGTGTCAATCCCAGATTCATAAGCATCCCGGATCCTGCTCTCCTTTACGGCAACGCGGGCCAGCGCCGCGTCAAGAATAGAAAGCTCATCGGTGCCTTCGGAAGGCTGCTTTCTGATGTGCTCAAACTCGACAGTCCCCGATTCAATGACAGAGTGCAGGGAAGCCATTACAGCAGATTCCGCCTTGTTGACAGAGATCGAAGCAGGGCCTTTATGGACACCTTTCGCGTATTTCCAGCATACGAAAGTGTCTCCACGTTTTTTTACACGACCGGCCCGGTTGAAAGAAAGGCTTGCACCGCAGATCGAACAATGGAGCAGACCGGAGAGCCAGTGCTTGCAGGAAGACACGTCCCGCCGATTAGCCGGGCGGTATTCCTGATTCAGGCGTTCCTGCGCCGATTCAAAGCAATTAGTGACGGAGGGACGTACTTCGTGGGTGCCTTGAAAAGAATACCCATTCCATTCAACCGTTCCGACATAGAATTTATTATGCAGGATCCGGGAGACTGTCCGACGTTCAAAAGGTGTCCCGCGCTTGCTGGTCCATCCCCGTTCATTGCATTTTCTGGCGATTCCGGTCATGTCCAGACCGCTGATGTATGCCTGAAAAATATATTCCACGATCGGATACTTCTCTTCATCGATCACAAAGGGCTTTCCGTCACCCACAGCTTTGTAACCGAGAGAAGGAACCACCTGGTATCCGTTCCGGAGCGCCTTTTCGGTCATACCTCGGAGCACCTCGCCGGAAAGATTGTACGAATAGTATTCGTCAAACCACTCAATGATGGATTCGATCAGCCTGCCGAACATCCCATCAGCAATCGGCTCTGATACACTTTTGATCTCCACCCCGCATTTCTTTCGGAGAACACCTTTGTAAAAGGTACTTTCTTCCTGATTGCGGGCAAAGCGGGAAAACTTCCAGAGATACAGACGTTCAAAGGGAGCCGGGCTCTGGGATTTTGCAACAGCAATCATCTTCTGGAACTCCGGCCGGTTTCCGGCTTTCCGTCCGGATATTCCCTTCTTCTCTTCGAATATGTATTCCGGCGGAATAATAAAGCCGTCTTTTTTCGCATCTTCCAGGATCACACGGAGCTGTGCATCGGGGGACAGCTCTGCCTGATCATCGGTGCTGACGCGGATATAAGCAGCGCCGATCCTCAAATTTTGTGCCATACTATATCATCTCCTGTAAACCATATGGACTTTAGGGTACAAAAATAACAGCCACCGGAAAACAAATGTTCCCGTTGTCTTGGCTGCTCGAAGATGATACAATAGATTCTGTGATTGGTATGTCACATTGTATCTCTTCGGAGATATGCAAGCCGGTTTCCTGTTGGCGCAGGGGACCGGTTTTTCTTTTGGTTTTACAAGTCCTTGTATATAATAAAGTAATATGTTATTATAAGAACAAGTAATAAATCATACGAGCCTGCGGATCGCAGAAACGATGGAGTCTGTGTTCCACCCTACGATCTCGTTTGCATACGAAGATACATATGTGGGAACCATAGTATTTCCCCAGGGACGAATACCGAGGATCGGTTTTCCCATTCGGACGGATTCATCAATTTCATATTGCATCCATTCGCGGTAAGAAGTGTACATACCTGCAATGACGATTGTTATTTGAGAAGGCGAAATCTTCTGAGTAATGAGTCTTCTGATTTCAGCATTAGTAGCAGGTGTTCCGGCCGGGAAAAGAGGTTTTTCAATTGGAGCCGAGTAATTGTAGTATGAAAAATACTTGGCTTTATCCAACAAGCCGACAAGATCTGTGTAGGCATAACCATATTTCCATGCATGACTGATAAATAATCTGTAATCGTATAAAAGTGGCATTTTGCTCTCCTTTCAATAATTATGAGGTGATTAGATATGAAGTTTCGTAAAAAACCAGTAGTCGTTGATGCTTATCAAATCGATCATGAGGAAATAATTCATACGTTAGAAGGCGATATGAAAGCATCCCCGGGAGACTGGATCGTTACTGGTGTAAACGGGGAAAAATATCCCTGCAAGCCGGATATATTTGAAAAAACCTATGAGCGTGTTAAGTAGCATCCTGCGTTGAGTTACCCTTTTCCGCAGTGTTGATGCTTTTCCAATGGCGGTTTTCTGCAGACATGATCTCTTCCACATTTTTGATAAAAATATTATCAATAGTCTCATCGTTAGGATTATAGGGGAAGGACTGGGTCAAGTACAAATGCTTTTGATAGAGTAACATTTCACAGGTGGAACGGTATTGGATCCAGTTTTCATGATACTTATATAATTTTGTGATGGATTCGATGATCACGATGATCGCACCCAGGAAACCAATGATTATAGGTATCAAATCACACAATGAGGTGTAACCGGACAGTAGAGGTATGAATGCAGCAAGAATGATTTCGGCTACCTGAAATTGCTTATATCTTCTTTGAGCATGCACTGATTTTTTATCATACCATTCAATCTGTGGATCAAGCCGAGTTGAAATATATTCGTTAATATCCATTTCATACCCTCCGTTTCTGCATTTGCTATAAAAACTCCATTAGTAGCAGCTCAAGCCCTATTTGACAAATCAAATCCAATTCGATATAATATACTTAACAAGAGAACCGAAAGCTGGGTGAAGTCCAGCCGCCGGCGAGAGTAATTTGCTAAAAGTAGCGCCTTATCTTACCAGGACAGGGGCGCTACTTTTTGTGTTTGCTGAGAGTAAAAACAAGAGTAACGATTGAACAGATCATGCTCACAAAGGCGAACAAATCGCTATATGTAACCATGTATACCAGCTCCTTTCTAAAAAGTCCGGAAGCTGGAGTATCGCCCCTTCGGTTCCCCGGGTAAGTATATTATATTTTCATGGTTCGTTAATTTGAGGTAAAGAATTCTTTATTCTTCAGCAGCTCCTCGGCGTATCCGGTCAGGCGGGCCAGCTGGCTGATCGTCAGATCGGGATGCTCGAAGATCACAGAGTCTGGAACCAGAAGCTCCATCGCGAAGGTGTCTGCTTCCCGCTCATATTTATCCGTGTTGAAGTGTGTTCTGGAATCCATAAAGAGCGCATTCGCTTTCTTGTGTAGGAACAGATGGCCTAGCTCATGAGCGAGAACGAAGCGCTGCTCTGACTCTGTGAGCCGTTCATCCAGATAGATGATATTATTCCGCTGAAAGTATTGATAAAAGCCATGGACACCTTCCAGGGGATAATGGACCAGGATCACATTCATTCCTTTTACCATCTCAAATGGATCACGTGTCCCATACTTCCGGACAAGACGTGACACCAGTTTCTTTATGCACATGGAAATCAGTCCTTTTTATATTTCTTGGGCGTGTATTTCTCTTTGTTCTTTTTCTTAGCCATTTCCATTCCAATCTGCATTGCATCCAGAATAGAAGTGATCGCCTCCGGAGATGCCGGATCGCCATCAAACATCAGACCTTCTTGGGAAAGTAGCTGTTCCTTTGTCTGTTCTATAATTTTAGAGATATCTCTTTCATCACGAGTAGTAAGACTTGTGTCATCATTTCCATTCAACAAATAATCCATTGTAACATCAAAATATTTGGCTACAGCGTTTAGCTTGTCTGCATTCGGAGTGGACT
>UMEM01010697.1_pt1 | contig 37324 bp, 30 predicted proteins | sample 1964761 | NCBI WGS metagenome assembly UMEM01 (sample SAMEA4836021, study PRJEB28245) | human gut metagenome | biome: gut microbiome; material: fecal sample | place: Denmark | collected 2008 | reverse complement strand
AGGGTCGCGGGTTCGAATCCCGTCTCGTGCTCTCAATGATACAGAAAAGAGACATCCGATGGGTGTCTCTTTTTTTGTATATTCAAGCCCTGCCGGGCTCGAACGGTTCGAAAGTCTCTGTCCTACCTCGCGCTTGTCGCACAGCAGATATGAGTGCCTCTTTTTCATAATCTAGGAGTGGCTGTGTGCAGACATTGCTGAGTTGGCCCCATTAACGGAGTATGGCTTAAGTGCTTAACTTTGGGGGGAACAGATAAGAGCTTACGAGAAAATGTTCAAAAAATATAGCAAGTTTGTCGCATACATGCTATAATTTTGCTATATTTTGAAAAAGGAAATTACAAATGAGTTTTTCGAAATATATAAAAGAAGTTTGAAAACAAAGCTTGATAAGTCAGACAGAATTTGCAAAGGTATTAGGTGTATCATACTCAACTCTTACATTGACCGATATGCCATTTAAGGGTGGTGTGATTGTAGAGGATACAAAGAAACAGGTACTCCCTGAAGTTCCAGGATTCGGATTTATTGGTTTTGAGAACGAACAGTAATATGAATTAGTTTGTGTGGAGGTATAACTCATGTATCAGGATTTATCTTTTATGAAGGTTCCGCTTCCGGAGGACGTTCTGAAATTAAAAATTTATGGTGATTATGCCGGAGCCCAGAAAATGATTCGTTATTTCCTGGAAGAGAAGGATATTCCACAGGCGCTTAGAAAACGTCTGGAAATCGAACAGGAAGTCATTGGTGTTATGGGTGGAAATGAATATCCATTTACATATGATGAAGCATTGGAGATCATGGCTAGTCATCTGCGTGATTTCAAAAAAGAAGAGTTAGATCATCTGAAAGAAATCAGTGCAGCAGATTGGATTTATATTGACGGCGAGGTACATTTTCAGCGTCGATTCTATGAAAATCTGATTAAGACTCGTCCGGACTTAGCTGAGCGTGTAATTGTAGAGAATCCAGAGGATGAAAAGAAAAATAATCTGAAGCAGAAGTTGCTGAACGAAAATATACATTACATGAAGGAGCATGGTGGAAGAACTGTACGCACTCGTATACGTTCAACGATAAAAGCCAAGAAAGAATTCGAAGAGGTAGGACGCAAGGTTCGTGTACATCTTCCGATTCCGAAGGTATACGAGCAGGTTTCTAATGTAGAGATCCATGCATCCAATCCAGAGATTACATATATTGCACCTGAAGATGCACCGCAGAGAACAGTGTATTTTGAGACTGAACTGAAAGCAGATCAGGAGTTTATGGTAGATTATTCATTTGACTACCATGTAAATTATGTAGAGTTAGATCCTGCCAAGGTATCTGAAGAACAGCCGGATTTCTATCTGGAAGAGCAGGCACCACATATCGTATTCACTCCTTACTTGAGAGAGCTGAGAGACGAGTTGGCAGGAGATGAGAGGAATCCAATTATTTTGGCGCGTCGATTCTATGATTTTGTGACAACAAAAGTTATGTATTCTTACATGAGAGAGTATTTTACAATTGAGTGTATTCCAGAATACTGTGCAATCAACCTGAAAGGTGATTGTGGTGTACAGGCACTGCTATTCATCACACTTTGCCGCATGTCCGGAATTCCGGCACGTTGGCAGTCGGGTCTGTATGCAACGAAGTATTATACAGGATGCCATGATTGGTCACAATTCTATGTAGCACCTTACGGATGGGTATTTGCAGACCTTTCCTTTGGTGGAAGTGCATGGCGTGCAGGAGAGAAAGAGCGTTGGAACTATTATTTTGGTAATCTGGACATTTTCCGTATGCCAGCTAACTCTGAAATCCAAAAAGAATTCATGCCGGAGAAAAAATGGCTCCGCATCGATCCGATTGATAATCAGAGAGGAGAATTTGAGTACGAGGATCATGGTCTTCGTTTCTCCCAGTTGGATGTATCACAGGAACTGATTTCTATGGAAGGTATTGAAAAATAAGCAGACAATTACAGGATATAAAACCAGTGATTGGATGAAAAAAGGCTTCGGGGAGCAAAAATGCCTCTCGAAGCCTTCGTTGTGTAATAAAGAAGGAGAAAGTAAAATGAGTATATTAAATGTTAAGCATCTTACTCATGGCATTGGAGACAGCGCTATTTTCTCAGATGTAAGAAAGGTCACTATATCCGTCAGGAGCGTTACTCCGGAGCAATGAGCAGAACCTTCTATGTTGGCGAAGATGTAAAGCAGGAAGATATCAAGGCTAAATTTGAAAATGGTATCTTAAGCCTGTCCGTCCCGAAACCGGTTGAGCAGAAGAAGGTTGAAACTTCTAAGCATATTGCGATCGAAGGTTAAGGATGTGCCACAGACAGTGAAAGCTGCCTGTGGTGTATGGCATCAATGAAAATAACCTGAAGCTGAAAAGGACCGTTGCCTTTGCAGGATGGCTTATCCAGGAAGTTCTGGTTGGTTGAAGAAACGGTGAAGATGGATTTCAATATGTGGTTTTAACGGCATGTGTGCACGAGTGGCTCAGTGGTGGAGTATCGCCTTGCCAAGGCGAAGGTCGCGGGCTCGAACGGTTCGAAGTCCAGGCTCCGATCTGTTCATCGCAGGAGACATCATGTGCGATCAAAAATTATTTGTTTTTTCAGAAAAAACAAGCAACTTCTGATCTTTGTGCTATAATGCTTTATTATGAAAAAATCCGATGTATAAAACGAGGTGAATGAGGTGAAGAAAAAAATACTTGTGCCTCTTAGCGTTTTTTTACTGGGCATATGCCTTGCCGGTTTGCTTGTATGGAAAACAGATACCCATGAAAAAGAACAGAGACGCACAACAGCACAATTAAATGCAACAACCTATGGTGAACGGATAAAAAATGAGATTACGAATGGGATCGAAATTACGGATGCTCTGAAGCAGATCTTAATCAGTGAAGATGGAGAGATCAATCATTTTGACACGATTGCAGAAAATCTTATGTCTGATTCGGTTGAAAGTGTGCAGATTGCTCCGGATGGTATTGTGACAGATATTTATCCTGCAGAGGGAAACGAGGCAGGTAAGATTGACCTGTTCCATGATAAGGACCGCAGCAAAATTTCCTGTTATGCAAGAGACAATCATACACGGATTACACAAGGACCATTCGAATTGAAACAGAGCGGCTATGGAATTGCCGTTCGCAATCCAATTTACCTGAAAAATGCAAACGGACAAGAATATTTCTGGGGATTTACGATTGTTATCTTGCGCGTTCCTGATATTTTTTCAAACTCAATTGAAGCACTTTCGAATTTTGGATATGAATATAGACTTTCTAAAAAAGACGCTCCCTGGAGTGACGATTATAAAGTTGTTTATCAGTCAGATGGTCAAATGACTGCTCCTGTTTCTTATGAATTTACGATTGGAGGGGAAAAATGGAGATTTGAAGTAACTCCTAAAAGCGGATGGAGGAATGATTGTTTAATTGCGACAGTCAGTGGAATATTTATGGCAGTCACCTTGCTTTTGTCAGGTCTTACCAGGGTATGGCTGGTATCGAAAGAAAACAAAAATAAATTTCAAATATTGGCGCACACGGATTCTCTTACTAAAATTAACAATCGCTATGGATTTGATGAATTAGCAGGAAAAATGATGGATAAAAATCCGAAAATGCATTTTGTAGCCGGACTCCTTGATATTGATGATTTTAAGTTTATTAATGATATTTACGGACATGTCTACGGTGACAAGGCATTAAAGAGTCTGGCAGATAGTATGAAAGACTTTTTCCCACCGGATACATTGCTGGGAAGAAACGGTGGTGACGAATTCTGTATTCTTTTACGAAATTGCACCTGTGAAGAAGCAGAAGAACAACTGCAGCAATTCACCAAGCTCCCTAAGACATTCTCATGCAAGGGTAAAGAATATCAATTTTATATTTCTCTTGGCTATGCGGAATATCCTACCTTTGCTTCCAATCGATCCCAGCTTTTGCGTTGTGCAGATGCAGCTCTTTATGAAATAAAGCTTCACGGAAAAAATGGATGTATGGCTTACAGGAAAGGTCTTCAATCTGGAGTTCGCAAACAGTTGGGATTTGCCCTTAAAGACATTTCGGAACATCTTCCGGGTGCATTTATTATATACAGAGCAGATAAAGAAGATGATGAACTTTTTTATGCTAACAACGAATTTCTTCATATGGCCGGATATAAAAACGTAGATGAACTCTTTCAGATCACAAAGAAAAGTTTTCGTAATCTGATTCGGGAAGATGAGCGGCAACAGATAGAATCAAGTATTTGGAAACAGATTGATGACGGCAATGAAAATGACTATATTCATTTCCATCTTCGAAAAGCTGATGGATCCTATCTTTCTGTACTTGACCATGGAAGAATTGTGGAGAGTCGGCAATACGGAAGAGTATTTTATGTATTGTTTATGGATTGGGAGGATATGCACATTCGTTACAGTGATAAATTTTCCGGATAATTAAAATGCCTTGTGCATTTTCGCAGATACAGAGTTCAAGTCGAACGTCCGTGAGACTTGGCGCGTGATTCTGGTCAGCGCAAGCTGACATATTCTTTACAGAATCACTGTGCATCCTCGCGGAGCGTTTATCTCGGTCGGAGACCTAACGCCCACTGAGACTTATTTGTTATGACTCACCACTTGAAGAGGTGGGAGTCTTCTCGACTGAGATAAAAACAGCCAGTAATTCAGCGGCATTATTATTTTCGCCGGAGTTACGGGCTGTTTTTTGATGATATGTGTTCGAAGACGCTGTCAGGGCAGGTTCTGTAGGTGTAATTGAGGAGATATATTAAGAAAATTTTATAAAGAGCCTGTCTGTTTCTTAAATTCCTGTCCGATCTTGTTCTGGTCTTTCATGCATGCAATAAATTTTTCACGGGTCACATCCTTCGGGCGGTACTGCCATTCGGTGGAAGTAAGAATTCTATCTGCCATGAGATCAAATTCATCTTCAGTGATATCGATATCATCGAAGCATACCGGAAGACCGATACTGGCATTGAATTTCATGATCGTATCACGGAGAGCGTTCGCGCCTTCATAGGTGAGCAGGCAGAGAACACCGAGGGATACGACTTCGCCGTGCAGGTGTTCGTGACCATGACGCGTGATCGTGGAGCCGTTATAGACACAGTGCGCGAGGGAGGAATTGTAGTAATAATCCGGAATATGAGTCGTCATATTGGAAACGATACCGGTGGAGACGATGATATCCAAAGTGACCTGCATGAGGGCATCGCTGACTTTGTGCGCTTTTAAGGATGCGAGTGCCTCTTTTCCATAATCCAGGAGCGGTTGTGTGCAGACTTTACTGAGCTGGACACCCATTAACGGAGTATGGCTTAAGTGCTTACCTTTGCTGGAAAAAACAGCCTCACATTCTTTGGAGAGTGCGTCGCCGATTCCGGCCCAGAGGAGGTCGTAAGGAGAATCCGCAATAACAGCGGTATTGATGAAGGTATGATCAGCAAGCTTCGGATAATAATATTCCCGGAAGGTGCCGTTGGCATTGTAGATGACACAGATGGCCGTCACGGCCGCGCAGTTGCTGGCAACGGTCGGGAAGGTAAATAGTGGTTTGTCAAGTTCGTTTGCTACATATTTTGCGGTGTCGCAGGCTCTTCCTCCACCGACACCAAAGATGATATCTGCGTTGCGGACAGCCGGATTCGCGATCAATGCATTGCCATTTTCGTAGCTGGAATCACCGCCGTACCAGATGAAATCCGTGATCTCAAGATCGGAGCCCTTGATGCCTTCCAGGAGCGCATCTTTTGTTTTTTCCATGGCTGTTTTACCGCCGATCACGACTGCCTTTTTTCCATAGTTTCTTGCGACGTATGGAAGTTCCCTGTAACAATCTTCACCGATGGAATAATTAGGAAGATATACACTGTAACTCATTTGCTTCTGCCTTTCTTATTGTGAGCTGACAAATGTCCGGAATAGACAATATCTGTCAGATTGTGAGGGTAACTGTTAGAGGATAGAATAAACTGTCCAGAAGCGTTACGGTTGATAGTAAAGATTTGTCATCAAAATGGATAACATATCAATATTATAGGCGTTTGGAAAAATAATTCAAGATGTTCTTAATTTATGTCCTTTAAATTTTCCTGCCATTGCACATCACATTGTGCTACTGCAGAAAACCAATGCATGTATGATCATGATTATGAACGAGAAATAAGTTCACAATTAATTCACAAAAAATTAGCACTCGCCTATTGACAGTGCTAATAATGTGTGTTATATTACATGCAGAACAAAGGAAGAGAGAAAAAATCAAAGGATCTCAAGGAGTTCCCAAGATTGGAAAATCTTCTGAAGTTCTTTTAGATAGATGACAAACAAGAAAACAGGAATTCTGATTGGAGGAATGATTTATGTATATGCCGAGTATTTTTGGAGAAAGTTTATTTGATAATATGTTCCCGTTTGATGAGAAGTTCTTTACAGAAAAGAAGGATCCGCTGTATGGTAAGAATGTATCCAGACTGATGAAGACAGATGTCAGAGAGACAGAAAAGACGTATGAGCTTGATATCGATCTTCCGGGATTTAAGAAAGATGAGATCCAGATCGAACTGAAGGATGGTTATCTGACCGTCAGTGCCAAGAAAGGTCTTGATAAGGACGAGGAAGATAAGAAAGGCAAATACATCCGCAAGGAACGTTATACAGGTGCTCTGAGCAGAACCTTCTATCTTGGCGAGGAGATCCGGGAAGAGGAGATTAAGGCAAAATTCGAAAACGGTATCCTGAGCGTATCAATTCCGAAAGAGGAAGAGAAGAAGGTTGAAGGTCCGAAGCACATTTCCATCGAAGGGTGATCTGACAGCTCCGAGCGATAACGATACAGAAACGCATGCGAAGCTGCCACGTATCTGAAAGATTAAGCCGCTCGGCGGATGAAAATTTCGCTGGGCGGTATTACTGACAACAAACACAACAAGTACTTCAGAATTGAAGGGAGGCTTGCGATCATGAATATCAGCAAATTTACACAGAAATCAGTGGAAGCAGTCCAGAACTGCGAGAAGCTGGCTTATGAATATGGAAATCAGCAGATCGACCAGGAACATCTCCTGGTGAGTCTGTTAAAGTTAGATGACAGCCTGATCTTAAAACTGATCACAAAAATGGGAATCTCCGGTGAGCAGTTTACGGATGAGGCGGAAGCAGCACTTAAGAAGCTGCCGAAGGTATCCGGAGGCGGACAGGTTTATCTGACCCAGGACCTCAATAAAGTCCTGATCGATGCCGAGGACGAGGCAAAGGCGATGGGAGACGAATATGTTTCCGTTGAGCATTTGTTCTTATGCCTGTTAAAAGAACCGAACAGGGCAATAAAGGAACTGTTCCGTACTTATGGGATCGACCGTAATAAATTCTTACAGGCTCTGTCCACGGTCCGCGGCAACCAGAGAGTTACCAGTGATAATCCGGAGGCAACCTACGATACCTTAAATAAATACGGTTCTGACCTTGTAGAGAAGGCAAGAGACCAGAAGATGGATCCGGTGATTGGCCGTGACGCCGAGATCCGGAACGTGATCCGGATCCTTTCCAGAAAAACGAAAAACAACCCGGTCCTCATCGGTGAACCCGGTGTTGGTAAGACCGCCGTTGTAGAAGGTCTTGCACAGCGTATCGTCCGCGGCGATGTGCCGGAGGGCTTAAAAGATAAGAAATTATTCTCACTGGATATGGGTGCCCTTGTTGCGGGTGCGAAATACCGTGGTGAGTTTGAGGAACGTTTAAAAGCCGTTCTCGATGAGGTGAGAAAGAGCGAGGGACAGATCATTTTGTTCATCGATGAGCTTCACACCATCGTCGGAGCCGGAAAGACGGAAGGATCTATGGATGCCGGCAATATGTTAAAGCCGATGCTTGCCCGTGGTGAATTGCACTGTATCGGTGCGACAACTCTGGATGAGTACCGGAAATATATTGAGAAGGATCCGGCTCTGGAACGTCGTTTCCAGCCGGTTATGGTTGATGAGCCGACGGTTGAGGATACGATTTCGATCCTTCGTGGACTGAAGGACCGTTATGAGGTTTATCACGGCGTAAAGATCACCGATTCCGCGCTTGTAGCGGCGGCAACTCTTTCCAACCGTTATATCAGCGACCGTTTCCTTCCGGATAAGGCCATTGACCTCGTGGATGAAGCGTGTGCAATGATCAAGACGGAGCTTGATTCCATGCCGACGGAGCTGGATGAACTCTCCAGAAAGATCATGCAGCTGGAGATCGAGGAGGCGGCTCTCAAGAAAGAGACAGATCATTTAAGTCAGGAACGCCTTGCAGATCTTCAGAAGGAACTTGCGGAGCTGCATGACCAGTTCGCGACTCAGAAGGCCCAGTGGCAGAATGAGAAGGCAACGGTTGATAAGCTTTCCTCCCTCCGTGAGGAGATCGAGGCAGTCCATCGTCAGATCCAGGATGCACAGCAGAAATATGATCTGAATAAGGCAGCAGAGCTCCAGTACGGTAAGCTTCCGCAGCTTGAAAAAGAGCTGAAGGAAGAGGAGGAGAAGGTAAAGAACGCAGATCTGAGCCTTGTCCATGAGAGCGTTACCGAAGATGAGATCGCAAGGATCATCTCCCGTTGGACCGGTATCCCGGTTGCAAAGCTCACGGAGAGCGAGAGAAACAAGACCCTTCATCTGGACGATGAGCTCCACAAACGTGTTGTCGGTCAGGATGAGGCAGTCGAGAAAGTTACAGACGCGATCATCCGTTCCAAGGCCGGGATCAAGGATCCGACAAAGCCGATCGGTTCCTTCCTGTTCCTCGGACCTACCGGTGTCGGCAAGACAGAGCTTGCAAAGACACTTGCGGCAAGTCTGTTTGATGATGAGAACAACATGGTCCGGATCGATATGAGTGAATACATGGAGAAATACTCCGTATCCCGTCTGATCGGAGCGCCGCCAGGATATGTCGGATACGATGAGGGCGGTCAGCTCACAGAGGCAGTCCGCAGAAAACCGTATTGTGTCGTTTTGTTCGATGAGATCGAGAAGGCACATCCGGATGTATTCAATGTTCTGCTTCAGGTCCTCGATGACGGACGTATCACAGATTCCATGGGTAAGACCGTGGATTTCAAGAATACGATCATTATCCTGACCTCCAATATCGGTTCCCAGTACCTGCTTGACGGTATCGACGAGAACGGTGATATTAAGCCGGAGGCAAAGGCTGACGTCATGAACGATCTGCGTGCCCACTTCCGTCCGGAGTTCTTAAACCGTCTTGATGAGACGATCCTCTTCAAGCCGCTTACAAAGAACAACATCGGAAGCATCATCGATCTGCTTGTTGCCGATATCAACAAGCGTCTGGCGGATAAAGAGCTTGTGGTTGCACTTTCTGATTCTGCAAAGCAGTTTATCGTGGACAACGGTTATGATCCGGTATACGGCGCAAGACCGCTTAAGAGATATCTGCAGAAGAATGTGGAGACTCTGGCAGCCCGCCTGATCCTGTCGGATGGTGTCCATACCGGAGATACGATCAGGATCGATGTGGTCGACGGAAAGCTCAACGCGTCTGCGGAGAGAGGAACAAAAGAATAATCAGAAAACCGGATTCCGGACGGGTGCCTCGAAAGGCAGTCCGGAATCCGGATAAAAGAAAAACTTCATCCTTGGAGTTGTTCAGACTGATATCACAGCCTGAAAAACTTCCGAAGATGAAGTTTTTTTGTGCGACAGAAGTGACTTTTAGTGTGTCTCTCCCCCGACCACTTTGATATCCTGCTCATATTCAACAGCCGCCTTCACCGCCGCTTCCAATGCAGCCGTAATATCCGCAATGGCCATAGACGGGGTCGCCGGTTTATTGACAACCTGGGAAACGGCATACGGAACGTGGATAAAGCCACCGCGTACATTTGGAAATTCCTTTTGGATATAGTATAAAATTCCATACATGACATGGTTGCAGATATAGGTTCCTGCGGTGTTGGAGAGGGTAGAAGGATAACCGGCGTTCCTGATCTCCTGAACCATCGCCTTCACCGGAAGATTGGAGAAATAGGCAGCATCTCCGTCTGCAAAGATCGGCTCATCGATGGGCTGGTTTCCTTCGTTATCCGGGATTCTTGCATCTGTTACATTGATCGCAACACGCTCCGGAGTCACGCCGAACCGTCCGCCGGCCTGACCGATGCTGATGACGATATCCGGGTGGAGCTCCTGCATTTTTTCATGGACCTTCGCAATGGATTTAGCGACTACGGTCGGGATCTGCAGCTTCGTGATTTTTGCCCCGGCGATCTCGTCTTTCATGGCTTTTACGGCTTCCCATGCAGGATTGATCGGCTCTCCGCCGAAGGGGTCGAACCCGGTGATCAGTACATTCATGTAAATTCCTCACTTTCTTTAAAGCCGCCTCTGCAACGCGGGAGATTTTCAGTCCGGAAAATCCACGCCGTGATATTAACGGCATATTTTCTCAGGAGACTTATTTGACAAACAGAGTCTCCGACGTTATGATAGATAAGGATATTATACAGGAAAATAAAAGAATTCGCAAACGCAATTTCTGTACACGGACAAGAATTTTCTAATGTGCAATCGCGTGAAGATGTAGATTGCCGCACACGACTGCGTGAGGCGCGAGAATGTGCCAGGCATATTCTTTTTTAGGGAAAATCCCGTACAGTACAGAAATGCAAAAACAGATAGAAAAGAGGAAAAATTATGTTTCGCAGAATCGGAAAAAATGATCCATGCTGGTGTGGAAGCGGGAAGCCATATTGTGAGTGCCATATGGCATTTGACCAGAAGATCAGTCGTGCCCGCTTTGCAGGCCACGAGGTTCCGTCCCACAAGATCATCAAGACACCGGCACAGATCGAGGGGATCCGTGAGAGCGGAAAACTGAATGTGGCAGTCCTTGATTATGTGGCGGAGCACATCAGGGCGGGAATTACCACGGAGGAGATCGACCAGTGGGTATACGACTTTACGACAAAACACGGCGGGATTCCGGCACCGTTAAATTATGAGGGATTCCCGAAGAGCGTGTGCACCTCCATCAATGATCAGGTGTGCCATGGAATCCCGTCCGGGGATGTTGTCTTAAAAGACGGCGATATCATCAACGTGGATGTCTCCACGATCCTTCACGGATATTTCTCTGATTCGTCCAGAATGTTCCTGATCGGCAACGTGGATCCGGAAAAGGAAAAACTTGTCCGTGTCACGAACGAAGCTGTGGAAAAGGGTCTCGAACAGGTAAAACCGTGGGGATTCTTAGGAGATATGGGACAGGCAGTCCATGACTATGCGAAGAAGAACGGATACACCATTGTCGAGGAAGTCGGCGGCCACGGTGTCGGTCTTGAGTTCCATGAAGACCCGTTTGTAAGCTATGTGACAAGACGGGGCGAGGAGATGCTTATGGCACCGGGGATGATCTTTACTATCGAGCCGATGATCAATATGGGCCGTCCGGATATCTTTGTGGATGACAGCAACGGCTGGACGATCTATACCGATGACAGGCTTCCGTCTGCCCAGAGGGAGATCATGGTACTCGTGACAGAGACCGGACATGAGGTCCTTGCGTGGTAGAAAAACAGGGAGAAAAACCGTTACTGTTTGCGCAAGGCGTAAACAGTGACGAAAAACCTGATGAAAAACAGGAAAATTCCTTGAATAGTATCTGAAAATTCGGTATAATATAGTCAAATAACAGTAAACGTGAGATTTGAATAAGGAGGATCGTGTATGGAGTTAAAGTATGACAAAATTCAGACGACCGGTACAGATACCCCGTTAAAAATCGTAAAGGGACATTTTGCAACGAATCATGCCCACACGAATTACTATTTTGACCTGACGACGGTAAAGAGCCGTCTGAGTGAGGCGGGAGGAATTGCCCAGGCACTCGTACATATGTATCTGTACGATATGATCGTCGATACAATCGTATGCATGGAAGGGACCGAAGTGATCGGAACGCTTCTTGCGCAGGAGCTGACAAAAGGCGGTTTCATGTCGAAGAACGCCCACAAGACGATCTATGTTATCAAACCGGAGTTCAACAGCAACAGCCAGATCGTGTTTAAGGACAATTACCGCGCAATGATCAACGGAAAGAATGTGCTGATCCTCACTGCGACTGTGACAACAGGCTTGACGATCAACAAGGCGATCGAGGGTGTCCAGTACTATGGAGGAATTATTCAAGGGATCTCCGCAGTATTCAGCGCGCTTGAGAATGTCAATGGGATTCCGATCAAGTCGGTATTCGGATTAAAAGATGTTCCGGATTACCAGTACAGCGATTACAGAAACTGCCCGTTATGTAAGGAAGGAAAGAAACTGGATGCGCTGATCAATCCGTATGGATATTCAAAACTGTAATAATACAATTTGAAATAGGAGCAGCTCTGCAGGCCGGGGAAATCCCGGTGCCTGCAGAGCTTTTTCTTTAAACAGGAAACGCAGAGGAATTTCCTGATAAACAAAAAGGCATTTACGAGCGGGTAATGTTGCATAACTCTGGTTCATACAAGCTATAAAAAGAAACTACTTGCAATTTTTGACAAAGTGCTTATAATAAAACATAGCAACATTGCTGAAGGGCAACTGGAAAGGAGACGCAAAGATATGACGAATCTTATTCTACTCGCAGTCGTGATTCGAATTATCGTCAGCATTATCGTCGTGAACGGGAATGCTTATTTGCGTTATACTGAATCTGGGATTGCCTGATAGAAACTTGAAAGAACAAGTTACGAAGGAAAGCAAAGCCTTACAGTGTAACGCTGTAAGGCTTTTTTATACCTGAATTTTGATACGGACATTTGTCCGTACTGAAAGAAGAAAAAACAGGAATGTCTGACAAAGCCGGACATTCCGAAAGAAATAAGATGAGGGGAAAAACAGCTATGAAAATGAACGGAGCGCGGATCCTGGTGGAAGAGCTGATCCATCAGGGCGTGAGAGTGGTCTTCGGATATCCGGGGGGCGCAGTGCTTGATATCTATAACGAACTCTATCTTGCGTCTGACCGCATCGGACATGTCTTAGCGGCCCATGAGCAGGGAGCTGCCCATGCCGCTGACGGATATGCGAGAACAAGCGGAAAGACCGGCGTGGTCCTAGCGACAAGCGGTCCCGGTGCTACAAATCTGGTGACAGGGATCGCGAATGCCTACCTCGATTCCGTACCGATGGTCGCGATCACAGGAAACGTCGCGGTAAACAGTCTCGGAAAGGATTCTTTCCAGGAGGTGGATATCGTCGGAATTACACAGCCGGTTGTAAAACATAACTTCATGGTCCGCGACATCAAGGACCTTCAGAGAACGATCATCGAGGCCTTCGAGATCGCCAACTCCGGACGTAAGGGACCGGTTCTCATCGATATTCCGAAGAACGTCCAGTCCGCGGAATATGAATATATTGAGGACTTAAAGGTTCCGAGCGTTGTGAAGAAGCCGAGAAAGTCCGAGTGCGGCAGCATCGACGAAGTCGTTGAGATGATCAAAAAGGCAAAAAAGCCGTTTATCTACGCAGGCGGCGGTGTTGTGGCAGCGGGAGCCCAGAAAGAAGTCCTGGAACTCTCCAGGAGAGTGGATGCGGCCATCGGTCTTTCCATGATGGGAATCACATCAGTTCCGGCATCCTACCCGTTAAACCTTGGAATGTGCGGCATGCACGGAAAATATCCGTCTATCAAGGCACAGTCCGAATGTGACCTGCTTTTAGCAGTCGGCGTAAGATTCTCCGACCGCGCAACAGGTGACTTAAACGAGTACACAAAGAAATGTATGACGGTCCATATCGATATCGACCGTGCGGAGATCGGAAAAAACGTCAGTCCTGACGTGAGTCTCTGGGGCGATGTGAAGGAGATCCTCGATAAGATCCTGGAAGCACTTCCGGAGGAAAAGCATCCGGAGTGGGTGAACGAGCTTGAGGGCTACAAGAACGAGATGATCCTCCCGGCACCGAAACCCTACGGACCGGAGGCGATTATCGAGGAAGTCCACAAGCACTGCACCGAGGACACTGTGGTAGCTACCGATGTGGGACAGCACCAGATGTGGACCATGCAGTTCTATCCGTTTGAAAAGCCCCACACACTTCTCACCTCCGGCGGTCTTGGAACCATGGGATATGGTCTCGGAGCGGCCATCGGCGGATGTATCGCAGCGCGGGGAAGGAGAACCGTTCTCTTCACGGGAGACGGAAGCTTCGGAATGAACTTAAACGAGATGGCAACGGCGGTAAGCCAGGAGCTCCCGATCACCATTGTCCTCTTTGACAACGATGTTCTCGGAATGGTAAGACAGTGGCAGACGATCTTCTATGACTGCCATTACTCCCAGACCATCCTCGACAGAAAGACAGATTTCCCGGCTCTTGCGAAGGCCTTTGGAGCCGACGGATACGCGGTCTACACGATGGAAGACTTACAGAATGCCCTCGATGCGGCTGACAAGTCCCAGGGACCGGTGCTGATCGACTGTCATATTGACATGAATGAGAAAGTCTTGCCGATGATCCCGCCGGGACGATCCATAAAAGACATGATTGTGGAAGGATAAGGTGACCATGGAAAACAAAGTTGAAAAGTTTGCGGTCGCCATGATCGTAAACAACCGCTTCGGCGTTTTAAACCGCATCGCTGGTCTTTACGCAAAGCGCTGCTATAATATCGATAATATCTCCGCAGGAACGCTGGATGATCCGAATTATACAAGGATCACCATCGTCTCCACGGGAGATGAATATATGAAGGATCAGGTGGTCCGTCAGCTGGAAAAGCTGATCGATGTCCGCGCAGTAACCCTTTTGGAGCCGGAGAACACCGTCTTTGCCCAGCACATGTACATCAAAATGCACCTGACAGGAACCCACAGAGGTTCCAGCAAACATCAGGTACTGGATCTGATCAACGAGTACGGCGGAAAAGTCGTAGACTTCGGTGAAGAGCATCTGACAGCCGAGATTACCGGAGACAGCAAAAAAGTTGAATCCTTTATTGAAAAAGTCAGAGATTTTGGTATATTAGAACTTAGCCGGTCGGGAGAGATCGCGATCGGTTTAGGAATAGACAACACATTATGTGTCGATCACAATGAAGAATAAGGAGAAGAAAAACTATGGCAACCATGTATTATGAGAGAGATTGTAACTTATCACTTCTTGACGGAAAGAAAGTAGCTGTTATCGGCTACGGTTCTCAGGGTCATGCACACGCTCTGAACTTAAGAGATTCCGGCGTTGATGTAGTAGTAGGTCTTTACGAGGGGTCCAAGTCCGCAGCGAAAGCAAAAGAAGACGGCTTCACAGTTATGCTTACAGCAGATGCTGTTAAGGCAGCAGACATCATCATGATCCTTGTAAACGATGAGAAACAGGCAGCTCTCTACAAGAAAGATATCAAGGACAACCTTACAGCAGGCAAGACACTTGCATTCGCTCACGGCTTCAATATCCACTTCAAACAGATCGTTCCGCCGGCAGATGTAAACGTGATCATGATCGCCCCGAAGGGACCGGGCCACACTGTTCGTTCCCAGTATGTAGGCGGCAAGGGCGTTCCGTGCCTCGTAGCTGTTGAGCAGGACCCGGCTGGAAACTCCATGGAAGTTGCTAAGGCATACGCTGCAGGCATCGGCGGAGCAAGAGGCGGTATCCTTGAGACAACATTCAAGGAAGAGACAGAGACAGACCTCTTCGGTGAGCAGGCAGTTCTCTGCGGCGGCGTTTGCGCATTAATGGAAGCTGGCTTCAACACACTTGTAGAAGCTGGTTACAAGCCGGAGAACGCATACTTCGAGTGCATCCACGAGATGAAACTGATCGTAGACCTGATCTTCAACGCAGGTTTCGAGGGAATGAGATACTCCATCTCCGATACTGCTGAGTATGGTGACTATGTAAGCGGTAAGAGAATTATCGGTGACGAAGCGAAGAAGGCAATGAAGCAGGTATTAACAGAGATCCAGGATGGTACATTCGCTAAGAACTGGATCCTTGAGAACCAGGTTGGCAGAACAACCTTCAACGCAGCAAGAGCAGCACATGCTGAGACACTTGCAGCTAAGACCGGCCGTGATTTAAGAGCAAAGATGGGCTGGAAACAGACCCAGGACCTTGACGAGGCGAAATAGTCGCGTAGGAAAATGAGCAGTGCAAAGACGGCGGGGAAAGATTCACGTTGTGCTTGCACATAAGTGAATCTTTGCCGACGGCTCTATTGGGCGAATGCCCGCGCACTCACGGACGCAAGTCCGTGAGTGCGCCACTGCGGGGTAGAAAACCCTACAAATGTTCCAAGGCCAGGCATCACCGCCTGGCTTTGGGTTTCATAAGGAGAAAAATCATGAATTCAGATAAAGTAAAAGCTGGCGTAGAGCATGCGCCGCACCGTTCCCTTTTAAAGGCAGATGGATATAACGACGAGCAGATGCGTCGCCCGTTTATCGGCGTTGTAAACTCTTTCAATGAAGTAGCACCGGGACATATGCATTTACAGACCATCGCCCGTGCCGTAAAGGACGGCGTCCTTGCAGCAGGTGGAACTCCGATGGAGTTCAATACCATCGGTGTCTGCGATGGTATCGCTATGGGCCATGATGGAATGCACTTCTCTTTAAGCTCCCGTGAGCTGATCGCAGATACCATCGAATGTATGGTAAAGGCACACTGCTTCGACGCACTCGTATTCATCCCGAACTGTGATAAGATCGTTCCGGGTATGTTAATGGCAGCAATGCGTCTGAACCTTCCGTGTATCTTCGTATCCGGCGGTCCGATGCTCTCCATCAACCAGAGAGATTTAAATACTGTATTCGAGGCAGTTGGCGCCAGAAAAGCAAATCTGATCAACGACGAAGAACTCGCTGAGATCGAGGGAAGCTCCTGCCCGGGCTGCGGTTCCTGTTCCGGTATGTTCACGGCAAACTCCATGAACTGCTTAACAGAGGTTCTTGGCCTCGGTCTTCCGGGAAATGGTACGATCCCGGCTGTATACGCTGAGCGTGTCCGTCTCGCAAAGACTGCAGGTATGCAGGTTATGAAACTCTTAGCTGACGATGTTCGTCCGCGCGATATCATCACACCGGCAGCATTCGAGAACGCTTTAACGACCGATATGGCTCTCGGATGTTCCACAAACTCCGCGCTTCATCTTCTTGCAATCGCCCATGAGGCTGATATCACTCTTGATCTTCACATGATCAACGCGATCAGTGAGAAGACTCCGAACCTGTGCCACCTGGCACCGGCAGGACATCACCACATGCAGGATCTCCTGGAGGCAGGCGGAATCTCCGCAGTATTAAAAGAACTTCTCGATGCCGGTATGATCCACGGCGACTGCAAGACTGTAACAGGAAAGACGGTTGCTGAGAACGTTGCCCGTGCCGTAAACCGCAATCCGGAAGTGATCCGTCCGTTAGACAATCCATACACAAAGACCGGCGGACTTGCCGTCCTTTTCGGAAACCTGGCTCCGAACGGCGCGATCGTAAAGCGTTCCGCTGTAAAACCGGAGATGTTAGTCAACACAGGTACCGCAAAGTGCTTTGATTCCGAGGAAGAGGCGATCGCAGCGATCTACGCTGGAAAGATCGTTCCGGGCGACATCGTTGTCATCCGTTATGAGGGACCGGCAGGCGGCCCGGGAATGAGAGAAATGCTTTCTCCGACATCCGCGATCGTTGGTATGAAGCTTGACACAACCGTTGCGCTTCTTACAGACGGACGTTTCTCAGGCGCATCCTGCGGTGCAGCTATCGGACATATCTCCCCGGAGGCAGCCGCAGGCGGCCCGATCGCTTACATCAAAGACGGCGACAAGATCGCTATCGACATCCCGAACTACAGCTTAAAGCTGCTTGTTTCCGATGAAGAGATGGAAGAGAGAAAGAAGACCATGAAGATCCGCGAGCCGAAGAAGCTGACAGGATACTTAAAGCGCTATGCGAAGAATGTATCCTCTGCGGATAAGGGTGCTATTGTAGAGTAATTTGATACCTAGGGTCAAAAGGTCGGAAGGCCTTTGGCAAGCTTGATTGAAAAAGGCCTTTTGACCTTGGGACCTGGTATCGCATGATATATAAAAGGCGGCGGGCTTATTTTGGAAGTTGCGCCGCCTTTTTGCCAGGTATCCGACGGAAAATGCCATATGGCAGTTTCTGAAGGCTGCCAGGTTTCGGAAAAATCCCCGGAAAGAGAGGAAACTATATGAACGAGATCGTATCAAACCTGCTCGTATACGGCAGCCTGCCGGAAGACTCGATCCTCTGGCAGCTTGCGGATATCTGTGAGAAACTGAAAGATGGGACAGAGACGAAGGCGGCGCTCAGAGGCCGCGTTTTCCACCAGGTGAAGAATCTTCTGACGGTTGCCACAGACTACGCTTTTGACAAGAACTTATGGCACAACTACCTGACATTCCTCCTGATCACAAATGAGAATCCGTTCAGCCTCGTCTGTGAGAAGATGGGGGCTCAGGAAGGAACGGTCAACAACTTTGTGACCCACGATTTCGACATGTTCAAGGAACTGTTCGATTACGATTTTTCCTGGCTGGAGAAAGAACTCTCCATCGATTGCTTCACACAGCTGACCCACTACCAGGCAATCCGCAAAAAAGAGCTGATGTACAATAAAAATGTCAGCGAGAAAGTGAGAACCTTAAGCGAGAAGCTTGAGACGGCCGAGTCAGGCGCAGATTTCTTCCAGTATGTGACGGAGTTCTACAAAGATTACGGTGTCGGCATGTTCGGACTCAACAAGGCATTCCGCATTGCTGAGAACAAGGACGGATCCATCCGCTTCTTGCCGATCAACAACATGGATACCGTTATGCTGGATGACCTCATCGGCTACGAGCTCCAAAAGAAGAAACTCGTGGAGAACACCCAGGCGTTCTGCGACGGAAAAGCGGCGAACAACGTGCTGTTATTCGGCGACAGCGGTACCGGTAAATCCACCAGCATCAAGGCCATCGTCAACCAGTTCTACCCCCAGGGCCTGCGCATGATCGAGATCTACAAGCATCAGTTTAAGGATCTTTCCACGATCATCGCCCAGATCAAGAACCGCAATTACAAGTTCATCATCTACATGGATGATCTCTCCTTCGAGGAGTTTGAGATCGAGTACAAGTTCTTAAAGGCTGTTATCGAGGGCGGAGTCGAGACAAAGCCGGACAACGTGCTGATCTACGCCACATCCAACCGCCGTCATCTCATCAAGGAGACGTGGAAGGATAGAGAGGACATGGAACACAGCGAGGATCTGCACCGCTCCGACACCATGGAGGAGAAGCTCTCCCTGGTCAACCGGTTTGGCCTTTCTATCTTCTACGCGAAGCCGAACAAGGAAGGGTTCAACGAGATGGCAGTGGCTCTCGCGAGACGCGCGGGCATCACTCCGGAGGTTATGACTGATGAGGAGATCTGCTACGAGGCGAACCGTTTCGAGATGCGCGGCGGCGGACTTTCCGGCCGTACAGCGCAGCAGTTTGCGAATTATCTGCTCACGATCAAATAAAAACGACAGAATGCGAGAAGATCCGGTATGGAAACATGCCGGGTCTTTTTTATACAACAGGAAATTCCGAGGAATTCCCCGTTACATAAAAAGGCACTGACGTGCCAAAGATGCACACTTGCGCGAAGATGTAGATCGGCGCAAGCGACCGCGCGAGGCGCGAGAATGTGCCAAGGCACATTCTTTTTTACATGTCTGCTGTTAAAGAATGTTAAGAAAAGAAGATATAGTGATAAAAATAGATACAAAGCTCGTAAAATAACGAAAAATCACGAATGATTTTGAAATTGTACACCTATTTCGAATTGGATTCGACAAGGGGGCAATACTATAATGTCTATATTCCTACCGGGGATGCTCAAAAAGAAAAATATCATGTCAGATGCCCGGCCGGAACGGGGAAAATGACCGAAAAAGAAACTTTATGTGTTACAGGAGGAGCATTATGGCAGAATTATCCATTGCGATCGCAGATGACAACAGACAGACTTTGAATTTACTTGGCGAAATTCTGGAAAAAGAAGATGGGATCCATGTAGTTGGGAAGGCGGATAATGGCGAGGACGCGTACAACATGATCGTCCGCACGAATCCGGATATTGTTCTCATGGATGTGATCATGCCGAGACTGGACGGAATTTCCGTCATGGAAAAAGTAAAAAACAACACGCAGATGAAGAACCACCCGTCCTTCATCATGGTGACGGCGGCCAGCAGCCAGGATGTGACAGAGGACGCGTTCCGGCTCGGAGCTAATTATTATATTATGAAGCCCTTCAACAGGGATATTATTCTGGATAAGATCCACAGAGTCTGCCGCGGTCGGATAAAAGCGGCAGGTGCGGTACATACGGATGTGAAGAAGGTACAGCCGTATCTTGATAAAGAGACCTATATAGAGCAGAATCTCGAGACGGATGTGACCCAGATGCTGCATGAGATCGGAATTCCAGCCCATATTAAAGGATACCAGTATCTGAGAGATGCCATCATCATGTCTGTCAGGGATACAGAGATGCTGTCCTCTGTCACGAAGATCCTCTATCCGACCATCGCGAAGACCCACAAGACGACACCGAGCCGCGTGGAGCGTGCCATACGCCATGCCATCGAGGTTGCCTGGGGCAGAGGAGAGCTTGATACCCTGAACAGCCTCTTCGGATACACGGTGAACGGCGGCAAGGGAAAACCGACAAATTCTGAATTTATTGCGCTGATTGCAGACAAAATCCGACTGGATTACAAACGTATCTGAAAAATCTGAAAAAAGCAAAAAGACCCACTTTCTAATTTCCGAGGGATGTGTTATACTGAATCTAATAGCGGGACATGGCATTTTTGCGGAATTTTCCCTGCCATGGAGCAAAAAGTGGAAGGATGGGTTATCATGAAGAAAATATTGTTTGTCGCTTCCGAGGCTGTACCTTTTATCAAGACAGGCGGACTTGCCGATGTTGTGGGATCCTTACCGAAATGTTTTGATAAAGAATATTTTGATGTGCGGGTCATGATCCCGAAGTATCTCTGTATCAAGGATAAATTTTTGAGCAATCTTACTTATGTAAATCATTTTTATATGGATTATCTGGGACAGAGCCGTTATGTCGGAATTCTTGAATATGTATATGAAGGGATCACCTTCTATTTTATCGATAATGAGAGCTATTTCTGGGGCGATAAGCCATATGGTGATTGGTATTATGACCTGGAAAAATTCTCATTCTTCTCCCAGGCAGCGTTATCCGTGCTTCCTGTGATCGGATGGAAACCGGATGTGATCCACTGCCACGACTGGCAGACCGGACTGATCCCTGTATATTTAAAGGGAAGATTTGGAGAGGGAGAGTTCTTCCACGGAATCAAGTCCGTCATGACGATCCATAACCTGAAATTCCAGGGCGTGTGGGATGTAAAGACGATCCAGAGATTCTCGGGACTCCCGGACTACTTCTTCACACCGGATAAGTTAGAGGCATACAAAGACGGAAATATGTTGAAGGGCGGTCTTGTGTATGCCGACGCGATCACGACGGTCAGCAACACCTACGCGGAGGAGATCAAGACCCCGTTCTACGGAGAAGGGCTTGACGGTCTGATGCGGGCCCGCGCCAATGATCTCCGAGGAATCGTAAACGGTATCGACTACGATGTCTTCAACCCGGAGACAGATCCGGATATCGTACAGAATTACAACGCGCGGAATTTCCGAAAAGAAAAAGTCAAAAATAAACGTGCGCTCCAGGAAGAGCTTGGTCTCGCAAAAGATGACAGGAAGTTCATGATCGGCATTGTCTCAAGACTCACGAGCCAGAAAGGCCTTGACCTGATCCAGTGCGTGATGGACGAGATCTGTACGGATGATGTGCAGCTGGTCGTTCTTGGAACTGGAGACGAAAACTATGAGAATATGTTCCGCCATTACGATTGGAAATATCATGACCGTGTATCGGCGCAGATATACTACTCCGAGCCGCTGTCCCACAAGATCTACGCGGCCTGCGACGCGTTCCTGATGCCGTCCTTATTCGAGCCCTGCGGCTTGAGCCAACTCATGGCGCTCCGCTACGGAACCGTGCCGATCGTCCGTGAGACAGGCGGCTTAAAGGATACTGTATGGCCGTACAATGAGTTCGAGGGAACAGGAACAGGATTCTCCTTCGCAAACTACAATGCCCACGAGATGTTGAATATTATCCGTTACGCGAAGCATATTTACTACGATAAGAAGCGGGAATGGAATAAGATCGTTGACCGGGCGATGGCGGTGGACTTTTCCTGGAAAGCCTCGGCCGGAAAATATCAGGAATTATATGACTGGCTGATTGGATACTAAAGAGTCCGAAAAATCTGACATAAAAAGAGGAAAACATGACAATGTGGAATGAACTTCTGGGAAACCAGATCCTGATCAGCGCGGTGCTCGGATGGACGGTGGCGCAGTTTTTAAAGACGGTGATCGACATGGTGATCAATAAGTCTTTCAACCCGGAGCGGGTCTTTGGGTCCGGCGGAATGCCGAGCTCCCACTCGGCTACGGTCTGCGCGCTGACAACGGCATCCGGAATGAAGTACGGGGTTGGTAGCTTTGAGTTTGCCATCAGCTTTGTTCTCGCGATGATCGTAATGTATGACGCGATGGGCGTAAGGCGGGAGACCGGAAAGCAGGCCAAGCTGTTAAACAGCGTTTTCTTCGAGAATATTCTGAATTTAGATGGAGTTTTTCTCCAGGAAAAACTGAAAGAATATGTGGGGCACACGCCGCTCCAGGTAGTCGCGGGAGCAGTTCTGGGAATCCTTCTAGCGGTACTTACCGGCAAATTGTACTAAGTTGAAAGAAAACTATACACAATTTTACCCAAGAAAACCGACAGGAATCTACAGAAATATGTGAAAAAATCACGAAAGTTTTACAAAGGGATGTTGCAAATTTTGGCAACATCCCTTATAATATGTACAGGCCTTTTTTTCGACACTCGATTTTTTTGTGCGATATTTCCAAACCGGAGTTACGTGATGGGGGAGCGGAAGTATTGCAGGGGAGCAAAGAGATGAGGGCAATATAGACATCTTAGTCTAAACTAAATTTTAGGAGGAATAACAACTTATGGCAAAGTGGGTTTATAAGTTTGAAGAAGGCAGCGCGGCAATGAGAAATCTTCTCGGCGGCAAAGGCTGCAACCTTGCGGAGATGACAAATCTTGGCATGCCGATCCCGCAGGGATTCACAGTAACAACAGAAGCCTGCACAGACTACTACAACAGTGGAAAACAGATCACAAAAGAGATCCAGGATCAGATCTTTGAGGCTTTAACATGGCTCGAGGGTGTAAACGGAAAGAAATTCGGTGATACCGAGGATCCGTTACTTGTATCTGTACGTTCCGGTGCACGTGCATCTATGCCGGGTATGATGGATACCATCTTAAACCTCGGTTTAAATGATGTAGCAGTAGAAGGTTTCGCAAAGAAGACAGGTAATCCGCGTTTCGCATATGACTCCTACAGAAGATTCATCCAGATGTATTCTGACGTCGTTATGGAAGTTCCGAAGTCCTACTTCGAGAAGATCATCGACGAAATGAAGGAAGCAAAAGGCGTTCACTATGATACAGAGTTAGACGCTAACGATTTAAAGGAGCTTGCTGAGAAGTTCAAAGCTGTATACAAAGAGGCTATGAACGGTGAAGAGTTCCCGCAGGATCCGAAGGAACAGTTAATGGGAGCTGTGAAAGCTGTATTCCGTTCCTGGGACAACCCGCGTGCGATCGTTTACCGTCGTATGAATGATATTCCGGGTGACTGGGGTACCGCAGTAAACGTACAGACAATGGTATTCGGTAACAAGGGTGAGACATCCGGTACAGGTGTTGCCTTTACACGTAACCCATCCACAGGTGAGAAGGGTATTTTCGGTGAGTACCTGATCAACGCACAGGGCGAGGACGTTGTTGCCGGTGTTCGTACTCCGCAGCCGATCACCCAGCTTGAGAAAGACCTTCCGGAGTGCTACAAGCAGTTCATGGAACTGGCTATGAAACTTGAGAATCATTTCCACGACATGCAGGATATGGAGTTCACGATCGAGGAAGGTAAGCTCTACTTCTTACAGACACGTAATGGTAAGAGAACTGCTCCGGCTGCAATCCAGATCGCATGCGATTTAGTAGATGAGGGACAGATCACTCCTGAGGAAGCTGTTTGCAGAATCGAAGCAAAATCCCTTGATCAGTTATTACATCCGACCTTCGATCCGGCTGCATTAAAGGCAGGCGAGGTTATCGGACAGGCTCTTCCGGCTTCCCCGGGTGCTGCAGCTGGTAAAGTCTGCTTCACAGCAGATGACGCTAAGGCAGCTGGTATCGGCGGCAAGGGCGAGAGAGTGATTCTGGTTCGTCTTGAGACATCCCCGGAGGATATCGAGGGAATGCACGCTGCACAGGGTATCTTAACAGTCCGCGGTGGTATGACATCCCACGCAGCAGTAGTTGCACGTGGTATGGGTACCTGCTGTGTATCTGGCTGCGGCGAGATCAAGATCAACGAGGAGAAGAAGGAATTCACACTCGGCGGACATACCTTCCACGAGGGCGATTACATCTCCTTAGACGGTACAACAGGTAAGATCTACAACGGTGATATCAAGACTCAGGAAGCATCCGTAGGCGGAAACTTCAAGAGAATCATGGATTGGGCTGACTCCTTCAGAAAACTTGGCGTTCGCACAAACGCTGATACACCGGCTGATACAAAGAATGCAGTTAAGCTTGGCGCAGAGGGCATCGGCCTTTGCCGTACTGAGCATATGTTCTTCGATCCGGAGAGAATCCACAACTTAAGAAGAATGATCGTTTCTGATACAGTAGAGGCAAGAGAGGAAGCATTAAGCAAACTTCTTCCGTACCAGAAGGGCGACTTCAAGGCTATGTACAAGGCACTCGAGGGCAGACCAATGACAGTCCGCTACTTAGATCCGCCGCTGCATGAGTTCACTCCTAAGACAGAGGAAGAGATGGCTGATCTTGCAAAAGATATGGGCATCGCTGTTGATGAAGTAAAGAAGAAATGCGACGAACTTCACGAGTTCAACCCGATGATGGGTCATCGTGGATGCCGTCTTGCAGTTACTTATCCGGAGCTTGCAAAGATGCAGACTCGTGCCGTTATGGAAGCTGCGATCGAAGTTCAGGAAGAAGAGGGCTATGAGATCGTTCCGGAGATCATGATTCCGCTCGTTGGTGAGAAGAAAGAGCTCAAGTTCGTGAAAGACATCGTTGTTGAGGTTGCTGAGCAGGTTAAGAAAGAGAAAGGCTCCGATATGAAGTACCACATTGGTACAATGATCGAGATCCCGCGTGCAGCTCTTACTGCAGGCCAGATCGCTGAGGAAGCTGAGTTCTTCTCCTTCGGTACAAACGACCTGACACAGATGACATTCGGCTTCTCCCGTGACGATGCCGGAAAGTTCCTTGATTCCTACTACAAGGCAAAGATTTATGAGTCTGATCCGTTTGCAAGACTTGACCAGACTGGTGTTGGCCGTCTCGTAGAGCTCGCAGTTAAGGAAGGACGTGCAACACGTCCGGAGTTGAAGTGCGGTATCTGTGGCGAGCACGGTGGAGATCCGTCTTCCGTAGAGTTCTGCCACAAGGTTGGCTTAAACTACGTAAGCTGCTCACCGTTCCGTGTACCGATCGCAAGACTTGCTGCTGCACAGGCTGCTCTTCATGAGAAAGGTTACAAATAGGATATAATGAGATCGTAAGATCATAGGAAACCCCTGGGAAATTTTCCCAGGGGTCTTTTTGGTCATATGCGTCTGTAAAATAAAAATGCCCGGATATTTTTCCTGCAAAATGTCGATAGTTTTGCCTGGAAAGGATATCTGGGCATTTTTTACATCTTAACTTATAGGCTTGTTGAGGAGTTCCGGCTCCACCTGATGAATATAAGCTTCCAGCGTATGCCTGTCCGGCAGAGAGGATGTAGTTCCCTGACGGGTGACCTCCAATGCAGCGGAGCAGGTGGCGATCTTTGCGGAGGTGACGAGGTCATATCCGTACATCATGTAGGAGACCAGGGCGCTGATAAAGGCGTCGCAGGCACCGGAACTGTCGATGGAGATAATATCCCTGGCAGGGATCCGGCATTCACAGTTAAATTCCCGGCTCTTGATGTAGGAACCGTCAGCCCCCAGTGTCACGATCACGGTTCCGATTCCGGAATCAAGAAGACGGTCAACGGCGTCATTGATATCTGCGGCATCCGGCACGATCTCAAATAATTCGCTGTGGTTTGGAATGATCATGTCGATCATGGAGAGAAGCTTATCCGGCAGCACGGAACAGGCGCTCGGCTTTAAAACGGTCCGGATGTGTTTATCTTTACAGATCTCGCATGCTGTGAGAAGTGTTTCTGTCGGGACTTCCGTCTGCATCAGGCAGCAGCGGGCATTCGCGAAAAGTTCCTCATTAAGGGCAATGATCTGTGGAGTCAGGGCGTTGTTTGCGCCGGACATAATGGAGATCATGGAGTTTCCATCCTGCTGTACGAAGATATAGGCCTGTCCGGTCTGCTCATTCCGGCAGCGTTTTAAGCCGGTCTTGTCCATCGTATAGCCGTGGAGGTAATCGAAGATCGTATCCGCGTCAACGTCGTCCCCCATGCAGCTGATCGGTACAGCAAAATGGCCGAGCCGTGAGAGTCCCACGGACTGGTTTAAGCATTTTCCGCCTGGATAGGTGGCGGAGCTTGCGGTGCGGACTGCTTTTCCGGTGTGTGGCAGCTGGTCAAAGTTTAGATACCGGTCCATATTTGTACTGCCAACGATGATCACTTTCTGGGAAACGGACAGGTAAGGCGCACCTACCGAGGAAAGATCGGTGAGAACCGGGAGTGCGGTGAATGGCTCAGATTTTCCTCCTTTCTCTTCTATGATCTTTACCAGGGAAGTGAGAGCATGACGTCCGCATTCGGTGTGCGGCACCGGAATCACGGAGATCGGCGGATACGTCTGCGGGAGTTCATAATCATCGATCAGGGAGACGACGGAAAAGTCGTAGGGAATCGTGTAGTTCCGCTTTTTGCACATCTCATAAAAGAGAAGGGCATCCTGATGATCGCTGACGACAAGGCCGGTAAAAGTCCTTCGGGTCAGAAGATTGGCGAGGTCCATATCCTCTAAGGTCAGGATCAGGTGGTTATCCAGTTTGATCTGATGGTCAAAGAGACATTTTCGATAACCTTCGAGAAACTCTTCGTTCGGATTTTTCTTTCTTAAGATACAGGCGATGGACGTGTGGTGATTTTCCACGAGGACCCTTGCGGCCTGGTAGCCCAGTTCGGTATAGTCCACCCGGATGGAATTTTTTACAGGGGACCGGAAAAAGAGAAAAGGAATCTGACCTTCCTCCAGAAGAAGCTTATTCTCTTCAACAACGGGAAAAACCGGTTCCCACAACACTCCATCGACCCGGGCGGAGATCATCCGGTGGATATTCCGGCACTCTTTTTCGGCAGAGTTTCCGCTCTCGCAGACCATTACAAAATATCCGGCCCGGTTCGCCGCCTCCAGAATTCCGGAGAGAAAAGGGGCAGGATTCTTTAAAGTCTTTAAGATCACACCCAGAGTCATGGTTTTTACATCCGGAGATGTAAGAGACTGGGCGGGAACATAATTGTACTGTTTCGCAATGGAGAGAACGTGTTCTCTTGTTTCGGCGCTGATGTTGTCATCCTTCTGATGCATGATCTTTGAGACGGTAGAAGGAGATACACCGGCAATTCTTGCAAGATCTTTTATTTTCATAGAATACTCCAAATATATACAGGATTCGCTGTTAGTTTAACATACGGTCAGAAGAAAAGATATCGAAAATAAAAGGACCGATACATATTGATAATATTATACACTATATCGATTGAAAAATAAATATATTTGGTAAAAACGCAAACAACCGTATTGACTTCATGGGTGTCATGTGCTATATTTTGGTAAAGAAAAAGATTTCGGAAAGAATTTCTTGTACAAAAACACAATGGAGGAGTAGCATGAAGGTATTAAATATCGGCTCCTTGAACATCGACCGGGTATACGAGGTAGAACATTTCGTGAAACCCGGCGAGACGATCAAAACGACGCATTATTCCGAGGCATGCGGAGGAAAAGGCCTGAACCAGTCCATCGCTCTCGCTAGATCCGGTGCAGAAGTCTACCATGTCGGCGCTGTCGGCGCGGACGGCGGAATGCTTTTAGATGTCTTGAAGACTTCCGGAGTTCACACAGAGGGAGTCAGGATATTTCCCGGAGCCAGCGGACATGCCGTGATCCAGGTGGACGTGAGCGGACAGAACAACATCATCATCTGCGGCGGAGCAAACGATTCCGTGTCGAAGGAGATGATCGATGAGGCTGTAAAGAAGATCGAGACGGGGGATATCGTCCTGTTCCAGAACGAAATTTCCAATGTGGGCTACGCAGTCAGAGCGGCGAAGGAAGCTGGAGCGAAAGTTGCGTTAAATCCATCCCCGATCAATGAGAACCTCGCGTCGATTCCGATGGATCTGGTAGATTATTTCCTGGTAAACGAGATCGAGGGAAAAGAAATCTCCGGTGCAGAGACGGAAGAGCCGGAAATTGTAATGGAAGGACTCAAAAAGAAATTTCCAAATGCGGCGGTCGTCCTGACACTGGGCGATAAAGGTTCCTGGTATTTTGACAGAGACAAGTGTATCCGCCAGGAGATCTATAAGGTAAAAGCGGTGGATACAACGGCAGCCGGTGATACGTTCTGCGGCTATTTCCTCTCGGGAATCACAAAAAAAATGGAAATGCACGAGATCTTAAAGACGGCCAGTGCGGCCAGTGCCATCGCGGTCAGCAGAAAAGGCGCCGCACCGAGCATTCCGACGTATGAGGAGATTGAAGAATTCCTCAAAGAAAATCAGTAGACATGCACATTTACAATCTATGGAGGAGAAAACATGAGTAAACGTCCGTTTATTATCGACTGCGATACGGGAACCGATGATGCCATTGCAATTCTGGCGGCCTATGGCTGTCCGGAGATGGATATTTTGGCAATTACATCTGTAAACGGAAATGTTGCAGAAAAATATACATCCGCGAACAATTTAAACCTCGTGGAGTATCTCGGAAAAGAAACGAAAGTCGCGAGAGGCGCAGCACTTCCGTTGTACACCAGAGGTGACTATTACAGCGATACCCACGGTTCCACAGGACTGGGAAACTGCGAGCTCCCGACAGCGGTAAAAAGCAGTTTTATTCCTGAGACGGCTCCGGAACTGATCTACAAACTGGCCTGCGAGCACGGAAAGATCGAACTTCTCGTGACAGGCCCGATGACAAACATCGCGATCGCGCTGAGCCTGCATCCGGACCTGAAGGAGCATATCTCCTATATCTGGTTTATGGGCGGTGCGGCAGTTGGCGGAAATGTATCCACCACAGCAGAGTTCAATATCTGGGTAGATCCATATGCGGCAAAAATGGTGATCGGATCCGGAATCCCAATGACGATGGTAGGTCTGGATGTCACGGAAAAGGCGATCATGCTGCCGGAGGACGAGAAAGAACTCCGGGGATTCGGAACAAAAGCCGGAACCTTCGCGGCAGATCTTTTACAGTTTATGTTTGACAGATGCGCCAAAGGCGGAGAGGATGCCGTGATGCATGACTCACTGGCCCTGGCAGCGGCCTTCGCTCCGGAATGCTTAAAGTGCACGAAATACTTCGTGGATGTGGAGTGTGAGGGCGAGTATACAGCTGGTCATACCATGGTGGAAATGAAATCGAGAAAGAACAAGGACCATATTCCGAATGTGGAGGTTGCTCTTGAGATCGATGTTCCGGTGTTCAGAAAATGGCTGGTAAAGAGCATCGGAAACTGCAGAGGATAAACAGAATATGGAACAGCGCATTGTAACGAAACCTTCGTTTTACACGAATATCATGCTGCTGTCGATTCCGATCATCTTACAGCAGTTTCTGAGAGTGAGTGTCGACCTGTGTGACAGCATCATGCTCGGACGGATCGATCAGGTCCAGATGGCTGCGGTTTCCCAGGCGCAGCAGATCTTTTTCGTGTTCTACACTGTCTGCAACGGTTTTGCCGTCGGATGCAGTGTTCTGATCGCCCAGTACTGGGGGCTTCAGAGAAAAGAAGAGATCAAGACTCTGTTCGCCATCGGCTCAAAGATCATCGCGGTCTTCGCGATCATCATATCTGCCATAGTCCTGATCCGCCCGGATCAGGTTATGAGGATCTACAGCAGCGATCCGGAAGTGATCGCACTGGGAGCCTCCTATTTAAGGATCGCGGCGTGGATGTACACCCCATGCGCGGTGAGCTCAATGTTGTTCGCATGCTGCAGGGGAATCGAGCAGATGAAGATCTCCTTTGCGGTAAATGCGGTATCTTATCCGATTAACCTGATCCTGGACTACTGCATGATCTTCGGAAAATTCGGTTTTCCGGAGCTGGGGATCCGGGGCAGCGCAGTCGGAGCCGTGATCGCAAGACTCATCGAGTTTGGCATTCTTCTCTGGTTTATTGTAAGGAAAGAGAAAACACTTCAGATGAGGCTTAAGGATTTCCTCAGGAAAGACTGGAAACTCACAAAGGACTTCTTAAAAGTGGGAATTCCCATTGTTGCCCATGAGATGATCTGGTCAGCGGGAACCACGGCGGGAAGTTCCGTCACCGGACAGATGAGCACGACCATCGTTGCCGGATACAACGTGGCAAACGCCATGTACCAGCTGATGGCCTGCGCAATGAATGGAATTCTTCACGCGTGCTCCGTGACGATCGGTAAGACTATCGGATCCGGTGCACCGAGAGATGAGATCCAGAGAGAGGCTTACAGCCTGATTCTCATTGGACTTGTGGGCGGTTCTGTTCTTGGAATGCTGACACTTCTCGGCAGCGATCTGTTCATCAGCTTCTATTCGCTGACAGACGCAACAAGGGCATTCGCGAAAGGATTTATCGCGATCTTTGCGGCGATCTGGCCATTCTCCGGAATGGAAATGACAGGAATGATCGCAGTGCTCCGCGCGGGAGGAGATGGAAAGACGGGATTTATCTCCGATATCTTCACTATGTGGATCTTCACGATCCCGCTTGCGGCGGCAGGGGCATTTATGTGGGATTTCTCCCCGTATGTGATCATTGGAATTATCAAATTTAACATTGTATTGGAAGCATTGGTGGGAATCTGGAGGATCCGCTCGATGAAATGGATCCGCAATCTCACAGCGGCTTAACCATAAAAAACAGGAGGAAGAAATTTATGAAGAGAAAACAGTTGGCAGCATTGGCAGCAGCAACCGTAATGGCATTATCCCTGGTGGGATGCGGCGGCGGAAGCAGCACAAGCACAGAGACAAAGGCAGCTGAGGCTGGCGCAACAACAGCAGCTGCAGCAGAGACAGACAAGAAGGCAGACGACGGCGAGCTCATCAAAAAGGTTGCTCATGTTTGCCAGGGACTTGGCGATAAGTCCTTCAGTGACTCCCTTGAGGGCGGCATGAAAGTTCTCCGCGAAAAAGGATGGGATTGCAAGACCGTCGAGTGCGGCGATGAGACAAAGGCAGATAAGTATGAAGATATGATGCTGGATGTCATTGATGAAGGTTATCATTACATTGTTGCGTCATCTACATTCCGCGATGTAATGTTAAAGCTTGCGAAAGAGTATCCGGAAAACCAGTTCATTATTGTTGACGACAGTATGGACGAAGCTGATATCCCGGACAATGTTGCTCTGATCTTCTACGCACAGAACGAAGGTTCCTACATCGTTGGACAGTTGGCAGCAGGCATGTCTGAGACAGGTGTTGTAGCAGTCAATGTAGGTATGGATACACCGGTTATCGCAGACTTCGTAACAGGTTTCATCGACGGTGCTCAGGCTTATGATCCGGATATCAAGATCGTCAAGGCAGCCGTTGGTTCCTGGACAGATCCGGCAAAGATGAAAGAGCTCTGCTTAACACAGGCAAGAGACAAACAGGCAGATGTATTCTACCAGGTTGCAGGCGCATCCGGCGCAGGTCTTTTCGAGGCTTGTAAAGAGCTCGGAACATGGGCAATCGGTGTTGACTCTGATCAGTACGCATACTACAAAGAGTCCGAGAACCCGGAACTTGCAGACATTATCCTCACATCCATGTTGAAGAACGTTGGTGACTCTGTTGTCGCTTTCTTCGAGAAGGTTGAAAACGGTGAAGCTGAGTGGGGCAAACAGAACAGCCTCGGTCTTTCAGACAACGCGGTTGGTTATGTAGACAACGATTTCTTCGAGGCAACTGTTCCGGAAGAACTGCGCGCAGTCATGACTGAGTCCAAAGAGAAGATTGCAAGCGGCGAGCTCAAAGCAAAATCCTACTATGATTTCGCAAATGAGGACGAGTACCAGAAACTTCTTGATTCTGTAGCACCGTAATAAAAACGCATATAACGGCGGTCCTTATAACAGGAGGCTGAATGGGGACGCAGAAAACGTGCGAAATACCGCGTTTTCTGCGTTTCCTTTGAAGATAGGAGGAATGACGATGGCGGTAGAAGTGCTGCGAATGGAAGGAATCACAAAGATATACGGCAACGGTTTCGTCGCCAACAAGAACGTTACGTTCTGGCTCAACAAGGGAGAGATCCTGGCGTTGGTAGGTGAGAACGGAGCAGGAAAGACCACTCTGATGAAGGTACTGTTTGGTCTTGAGAATCCGCAGTCCGGTCAGGTATTCATGGACGGGGAGCCGGTGAAGATCTTAAATCCGCTGGATGCGATCAGTAAAGGAATCGGAATGGTTCATCAGCACTTCATGCTGCTGCCATCCCTGACGGTGGCGGAAAACGTTGTTCTTGGAATCGAACCGATGAAGAACGGATTTTTTGACTTCAAAAAAGCTGTTGAGATGACGAGAGAAGTTGCGGAGAAATATAAATTCGATATTGATCCGCTCATGAAGGTAGCAGACCTTTCTGTCGGACAGATGCAGAAGGTCGAGATCATGAAAGTTCTGATCAAAGGCGCAAAGATCATTATCATGGATGAGCCGACAGCGGTTTTAACACCGCAGGAGACAGAAGAGCTGTTCGAGCAGCTGATCCGCCTCAGGGAAAACGGCCATTCCATTATTTTCATCTCTCACAAACTGGAGGAGGTAAAGCGGATCTGTACGAGAGTTACCGTACTCCGCCACGGATACTGTCTCGGAAGTTATGACTTAAAGGACATGAACGAGGCAGATATCTCAAGACTTATGGTCGGACGTGACGTTATCTTAAAGATTGAAAAAGAGGCGCCGAGTGTCGGAAAGACCATCATTTCCATCAAAAATCTTGTGAAGGTAAATGAATCCGGAAAGACAGTTCTGGATGACATTTCCTTAAATATCCACGAGGGAGAAGTCGTGGGAATTGCTGGTGTCGAGGGCAACGGACAGAGTGATCTCTCCGATGTGCTTTCAGGAATGGGCGGATTCACATCAGGAACCGTGGAATTAAACGGAAACAGCATCGCCGGAAAGACGGTCCATGAGATCCGTCAGATGGGACTTGCCTATATCCCGGAGGACCGTATGGAGTACGGATGCGCGGGTGACATGTCCATCCGAGACAATATTATTGCAGACCGTTATTTTAAGAAAGAATATCGGTCAGGATTTTTTGTAAACAGAAAATATATCGACAAGATCGTCGATCAGTATATTAAAGATTTTGAGATTGCCTGTGACGATAAGAACCAGCCGGTGCGAATGCTTTCCGGCGGTAATATCCAGAAGGTCGTTGTAGCGAGAGAGTTCACGTCAGGATCGAACTTCATTCTCGCGAACCAGCCGACACGAGGAATCGATGTGGGAGCGGCTGAGATGATCCGAAAGACGATCGTTAAAAAATCGAGAGAAGAGGGAACCGCAACACTTCTAATCTCTGCGGACTTGAACGAGGTCCTGGAGTGTTCTGACCGCCTGCTCGTTATGAGAAAAGGAAAGATCGTCGCAGCGTTCCCGAAGGCAAACGAAGTATCTGAATCAGAACTGGGTGAATATATGCTGGGCCTTAAGGCAATGACCGCCGAGCAGATGGGAGGCCTGTTATGAACAAAACGAGAAAAATTGAAATTACAGTCGAGCTGATCCGTATCGTTGCGGCCGTAGCTATCGCCTACGCCATCGCGCTTCTGACTCTGGTGGCCTTCAGCGACGAGCCGGTCTACATTATCCAGCAGTTCATTCTTGGACCGTTCTCTTCTATGAGACGTCTGGGAAGTGTTATCAACCTCGCGATTCCGTTTACATTTACAGGACTCTGCTTCTGCTTTATGTACGCGGTAAACAAGTTCAACCTCGCAGGCGAGGGAACATTCATGGTATCCGGATGCCTCACAGCTCTCGTTGCGATCAAGATCGGCGATACACTTCCGCCGGTAGTTATGATCCCGCTTCTGCTCTGCGTCGGCGCACTTGTAGGAATCATCTTAAATGCGATTCCGGCTTTACTGGACATCAAGTTCAATGCCAACATCGTCGTTGTATCCTTAATGCTGAACAGCATGCTTGTGTTCTTTGCTATCTGGGTATTGAAATACAAGATGCGTGATCCATCCATCGGATCCCTTGGATCCTATTTACTTCCGGACAATGCGCTTCTTCCAAGCATACTTGGAAAGATGAGAATCCAGGCAGGACTCATTATTGCAGCCATCGCGGTGATCTTAGTGGCGATCCTGTTCTACAAGACGATCTTCGGTTATAAGATGCGTGTGGTAGGAAACAATCCACTGTTCGCGAAAGCATGCGGAATCAACATGGTGGGAACCATCGTTGCGGCACAGCTTATCGGCGGCGCTCTTGCCGGAGTCGGTGGAAGCTGTGAGATCTTAGGAAACTATGACCGCTACAAATGGGTAGCCAGCACACAGCACGGCTTTGATGGGCTTATGGTAGCCGTACTTGCGAGAAGAAATCCGGCTCTTGTACCGGTAGCCGCGTTCCTTTTGGCTTATATCCGAATCGGAGCCGATGTTGTTAACTCCAAGGGAGATATCCCGGTCGAGTTCATCACCGTTATCCAGGGTATCGTTATCCTTCTGGTAGCAGCGGAGGAGTTCATGGGCAAGTTCAAGAAGAACATGATCTACAAAGCGGCAGAGGAATCCCTCGCTGATGATAAGAAGGAAGAAGTAAAAGAGATCTTAGAAGAATCAGACGGAAAGGAGAAATAGATATGTTTACGATCGAATGGTTTGCCAATTTTGGATTTTCCGTACTGAGACTGTCTACTCCGCTGATTTTCGCAGGACTTGCGGCTGTAATCAGTAAAAAAGCCGGAATGATGAACATGGCTCTTGAAGGTATGATGTTAGCGGCTGCTCTCGGCGGCGTAATCTTTGCGGGAATGACCGGAAATGTATGGGTAGGTCTTGCGGGAGCGATCGTGCTGAGCGTACTGGTCAGCCTGATCATTGCCTTTGCCAACCTGACCGGACAGACAGACCTGTATCTGACCTGTATCGCGGTCAACCTTGCCACCTCCGGCGGTACGGTGTTTGTCATGTACCTGATCACAGGCGAGAAGTCTACGACTTCCGCGGCGATCAAGGCTTACACACTTCCGTCTATCGTGATCCCGTTATTAAAGGATATCCCGCTGATCGGAAAGATCGTTTCCGGACATAATATTCTGACCTACGTGTCCTTTATCAGCATTTTCCTGGTATGGCTTTTCTTATACCGCACAAGACTCGGCCTGCGCCTGCGCGCAGTCGGTGAGAACCCGAAGGCAGCGTCCTCCGTCGGTATCAGTGTTACGAAGATCGGTTACATTTCCTTCTTAATGTCCGGAATCCTCTGTGGATTTGGCGGCGCATTCATGTCCATGGGCTGGGTAAGCTTCTTCATGAAGAACATGGTCAACGGACGTGGTTACATCGGTCTTTCTGCATCGAACATCGCAAACGGAAACCCGGTAGGTTCCGCCATCGCATCCGTCTTCTTCGGATTCTGTGACGCGACGGCCACAACCCTTAAGAGCCAGGGAAGCTTCCCGTCCGAATTCCTTGAGATGATCCCGTATGCATCCACGATCATCGCGCTCGTTGTGATCAGCTGCCTGCGCATGATGAAATTAAAGAAGATCCAGGAGGGAAAAGAAAATGCAGCGAAATAGAATCGTGATCGACTGTGATCCGGGAATCGACGATACCTTCGCTCTGATCCTCTGCATCAAAAAGCTGGATGTAGCCGGAATTGTAGCGGTGGGAGGAAATACAGGACTTCAGTTCACTTCGAGAAACGCAAGATATGTGACAGAACTTACGGGGAGAACGGATATTCCGGTCTACTCAGGTTATGACCAGCCGATGCTCGGAAATGCGGTCCGCGCGGAGTATGTCCACGGTGCGGGCGGACTCGGGGATCTCGATATTCCGGAGCCGAAAAAACAGTTGGAAAAAGAACATGGTGTGGATTTTCTGATCCGCACCTTCATGAATGAGAATGATGTGAGTCTCGTGGCCATCGGACCGCTGACGAACGTGGCCCAGGCGCTCTTGAAGGAGCCGGAATTAAAGAAACGGATCCCGGAGATCCTCATCATGGGCGGAGCTGCATTCTGTGGAAATCAGTCCCCAGTGGCGGAATTCAATATCGCCGCTGATCCGGAAGCCGCAAAGATCGTCATGGAATCAGGAATCCCGATCCGGATGTTCGGCTTAAACGCCACAAGACAGAACTGGATGGGGGAGGAGCAGGTAAAAGAGCTCAGAGCCGTCGGAAATAAGGTTGCTGATGTGTGTGCGGACCTTCTCTCCTTTGCGGCAAAGATGTATGGTCACTCCGAACTCTGTGATGCCAGCACTGTGAGCTGGCTTATCGATCCTGCAGTGGTGAAAAAGAGCCTGATGGTCCATATCGATGTGGAGACAAAGGGCGAATTCACCCGCGGAATGACCGTTTGCGACTGGAGAAAGTATATGGGCGAGGACCCGAAAGAGGATCTCTCCCACGAAAAGCAGGTGGATGCAGACGGAAAAGAGCCGAACGTCGAGATGGCGATGGAATTTGATAAGAATCGTTTCTGGAAACTGCTCGTTGAGACGTTGAAAGAATACGGGAAATAAGGAAAACAAAAAATGTCATGGAAACCGGAGATCCCTTTTGAGGCGCGGTTCCATGACATTTTTAACAGGCTCTATGTCATTAGTTGGGGGGGATTCTTCAGAATCCCGCTCCATTGCTGACATCAGAGC
>UMEM01012877.1_pt1 | contig 37457 bp, 32 predicted proteins | sample 1964761 | NCBI WGS metagenome assembly UMEM01 (sample SAMEA4836021, study PRJEB28245) | human gut metagenome | biome: gut microbiome; material: fecal sample | place: Denmark | collected 2008 | reverse complement strand
CGAACTCGCGACCTCCTGCGTGACAGGCAGGCGCTCTAACCAAACTGAGCTACACCCCCATTTCTTTTATGGTGGTCACAATAGGACTTGAACCTATGACCCCCTGCTTGTAAGACAGGTGCTCTCCCAACTGAGCTATGCGACCATCACTGATACTTTACTAATATACCATACTTTTTTTATTTTAGCAAATTTTTTTTTAATTTTTTAAAAGTATTTTACACTAATATCCTAATTTTAATGTAGTCCCATTAACAGCTATACCTTTTGATTGAGATATAGGAATTTTTTGTTCTGCTGAGAAGCCTATTGTTTCACCATCTTGTAATATTACATCAGAAGTTATTACATAATCTGCAACACCTTGTAAGAAATAATAGACATCTTCTGGTTTTTGTGAACTAGCGATTATTTCCATCTCTTTCTTTCCAAAATCTTCCATTCCATAAGTATAAGCATTTATTTTTCCATCTTCTGAGCCATATAATCCAATAAATATCATATTTTCCACTGGAAACATATTATTTTCTTCATAATATTTTGTAAAATCTCTGTACATATCAGGATTTAAAACTGTTCCTAATACATTAATTCCAGTACAATTTTCTTGTTTTGTAAGTGCTGATATAATTTTTGTGTATAATTTTGCACCATCTACTAAATTAGGTTCTTCTAAAAGTGAAACTATTATATGAGCCTTATGTTCTTCAGCAACTTTAACTGCATCTTTCCATTTATAATTTGTTTTAGCACTTTCTACTGCTTCATTATTTGGAATAGGGGCAGGCATTAAAGCAACAGCTACCATTATACCCTCAATATCTCCTACTAACATATCTTTTTCTTTATTCTCTTTACCTAAATTCAATGTAATATTCCAATCTTCTTTTAAATCTTTCAAAAATTTATCTATATCAAATTTAGCTTCACTTAACAGTACAAAACCTGTAAATGCACTAGTACTCATTATTCCTCCTTAAAAAATAGAGCTGTTGCAAATGGATAAAAAGTAAAAAATAGTTCGTTACTGAGTAGATTTCTTAACTCACATATTTTTTAACTTTTAGACTAAGAATTTCATTTGCAACAGCTTCTTATATTTTTTTACTTATTATTCTTCTGATGATGAAGTAGAGTATTTTTCAATTTGTTCTCTTTCTTCTCTTTTTTCTTCTTCAATTTCTATTTTTTTAATAGATAATTTTATTTTTTGTGTATCCTTATTGACTTCAACAACTTGTGCTTTAACAATATCTCCTTCTTTAAATTTATCTCTAATATTTTTTATAAATTCCTTAGAAGCAAATTGAGTAGGTATAAATCCATCTATTCCTTTTATTAATTCAATAAATAGGCCAAAATCTGCAACAGTTTTTATTTTCTTTTCAACTGTTGTACCAACTTTATATTCTTCTAATACATGTTCCCAAGGACTTTTTCTTAGAGCCTTTAAACTTCCTTTAATTTTTTTATTATTTAAATCAAGTTCAGTTATTTTTAATTCAACTTCATTCCCGATTTCAAACTTAGGAGTTTCTTCTCCTATCCAATTATAATCTGAGCTATGAACAAAAGCATCTATTCCATCTGCTATTTCAACAAATATCCCAAACGGTTTTACTTCAACGATTTTTCCTTTAATTACTGTACCAACAGCAAAATCTTTTTCAGCAGTTTCCCAAGGATTAGCTACTAATTGTTTTATTCCTAATTTTAATTTTCTATCTTCTGGATGTAAATCAGTTATTCTAACTTTTACTTTTTCTCCTTCTTTTACATAATCTGAAACATTAACTTTCTTCTTAGTCCAGCTAAAATCAGAAATATGTACAAGTCCTTCTATACCAGGTTTAATTTCAACAAAAGCCCCATAAGGTAAAACCTTTGTAACTGTTCCTTCAACTTCATCATTTACTTTAAATTCATTAGCAACTGTTGCCCAAGGATCTTCTTCAAGTTTTTTAATAGATAATTTCACATTTCTTTTTGCTTCATCTAACGAAACAATTACTGCTTTAATATGATCTCCAACCTTATAAATATCTGATAATTTATCTAATCTTTTCCAAGATACTTCTGAAATATGGATAAATCCTTTTAAAGTATTTATATCAACTGCCAATCCAAAGTCTAAAACTTCTGTAACAACGCAATCAACAATTTGCCCAACTTCTAAAGCTGCAAATTCTTTTTCTTGTTCTGCTATTTTGATATCTTTTACTGAATAAGTAATCTTCTTATTTCTCTTATCTTTTGGATCTACTTTTATATCTTTTACTATGACTTGTATTTTCTTTCCTACAACTTTTTCTTCATTATCAGGAATTTCTGAAAGTGAATTAGGTAAGAATCCAGGATACAATAAAGCCTGTACTAAGTATCCTCCCTTTATTTTTTTAGTAACTTCTGCATCTAAAATAGTTTTATTTTTGAAAGAATCCTCTATTTTTTCCCAATTCTTTTCCACTTCAATTTTTTTTCTTGAAGCTGTTATATATTCTTGATCATCATCTTCTTCTGATAACCCAGTTATTAAAACTTCAACAGTATCTCCAACTTTATAGCCTTTTAATTCATCTGTTCTTACTCTTACTGCTGTTCTTTCACCAGGAACATCAAGATATGAAAAGTTTTGATCCATAGACTCTATAACTCCTTCAACTCTCTTTTCTTGATTTGGTAGGAATTCCTCCAACATTTGCGAGAATTCATTTTGGTTTTCATTTACATTAGACATTTTATATATCCCCCTTATTTTTTTTTCTATATTCATTATTGTTTCTTCTGGTGTTGATGCTCCAGCAGTAATTCCTACTACCTTTTTATCACTAAAAATATCTAAATCTAACTGTTCCTCATTCTCAATAAGATAAGTGTTATCATTTAATTTTTTAGATATTTCATATAATTTTTTTGTATTTGAGCTTTTAGTATCCCCAACTACTATCATTAATTCAACTTTTACAGCTAAATCCTCAACCGCTTTTTGTCTAACAGCTGTTGCACCACATATTTTATCAAAAATTATCACATTTTTATAGTTTTCTTTAAAAAATTTTTTAACCTCTTCAAATTTTCTTTTATTCAGAGTTGTTTGTGTTGATAATAGATAAGTTTTATCTAAATCAATTTTTAACTTTGTAGCTTCTTCATAACTTTCAAATATTTGAATATCATCAGCAAAAGAAATAACACCTTTTACCTCTGGATGATTTCTATCTCCCATAAATAGAATACTATAACCTTTTTCATTTGCTATTTCTATCTCTTGCCTTATTTTATTCACAAATATACAAGTGGCATCAAAAACTTTGACTTTTCTCTCTTTTAGTTTTTCGTGTACTTTCTTAGAAGTCCCATGTGCTCTTATAACCACTATATCATTTTCTTCTAAACTATCCACATCTTGAAGTAATTCTTCTTCTGTCACAAGTTTAAAACCTTTTCTTTGCATATCTTCTACAACTTGTTTATTATGAACAAGCATTCCTAGAATATACTTTTTCCCTTTTTCTTCAACCAAAGAGTTACAAACATTAATAGCTTCCAAAACTCCAAAGCAAAACCCCATATATTTTGCCCTAATAATTTCCATTTGTTTTACTCCTCATTGAATTTTTTTACTTCTATTAAATCAACTAACTCTTTGAGCATGGCATCTTCATCTGGTCCATCTGCTATTAATTCTAATTCTCTACCTTCTTCAGCAGCCAAAAGCATAAGTCCCATAATACTTTTTCCATTTACAGTTTCATCTTCTGATTTAACACTGATATCAGAATCATACTTTGTAACTAATTGTACAAATAGAGATGAAGGTCTTGCATGTAACCCTTTTTTATTTTTTATATGTGCTTTTACTGATTTCATCAATTCCCCTTATTTATAAATTCTAAGTTTATTTTATATTATATCAAAAAATCTGCCTAATTTATAGTATTTTTTAGTAAATTAATAAAATTTTTTTATTTCTATCTTAAAAATTAAATATTATTGACAAATTATAATTATTAATATAGTATTTTTTTATAAAATATAAAGGAGACGCAAAAATGAATTTAAATAAAGTAAATAAATATATTAAAGATTTTGAAAAAACTATTACAAAACCAAAAACAAATTTTGATAAAAGTAAATTCTATGTCGGAGTTGACTTAGGTACTGCAAATATTGTTATAACTATTTTAGATAAAAATGGTAATCCTGTTGCTGGTGCTACCCAACGTTCAAGAGTTGTAAGAGATGGTATTGTTGTAGATTTTATGGGAGCAATATCAATAGTAAAAAAATTAAAACAAGATTTAGAAGAGAAATTAGGAATTGAAATTACAGAAGGTTGTACTGCTATTCCTCCTGGTGTTGAGCAAGGAAGTGTTAAAGCAATAGTAAATGTGATTGAATCAGCTGGGATAGATATATTAAAAGTTATAGATGAGCCAACTGCTGCTTCTTATGTTTTAGGAATTACAGATGGTGTGGTGGTAGATTTAGGTGGTGGAACAACTGGTATTAGCATTTTAGAAAAAGAGAAGGTTGTATTTGTTGCAGATGAGCCAACTGGTGGAACTCATATGACTTTGGTTTTAGCTGGTAGTTATGGAGTGGATTTTGAAACAGCTGAGGATATAAAAACTGATAAGAAAAAAGAAAAAGAAGTTTTTACACAAATTACTCCTGTTTTAGAAAAAATGGCTTCTATTGTAAAAAAATATATAAAAGGTTATAAGGTTAAAGATGTATTTTTAGTTGGAGGTGCTTGTAGCTTTGCTGATAGTGAAAAAATTTTTGAAAAAGAGCTAGGGCTAAATATTTATAAACCATATATGCCAATCTATATTACTCCCATTGGAATAGCACTTGCTGGAATGAAGGATTAAAAAATTGGAGACTGTTACAAATTTAGAAATATACTAAAAACACTTTAATTTGTAATAGCCTCTTTTTTTATGACAATTTTTTAATTTTTCTTGCAAAAAGAATTTTTTTAGTGTATAATAGATATATAAATAAATTTAATTTGCAAAACAAAATAAATTTATAAAAGTTTTTTAAGATGTTATCATACCAACCTTATAATAATAAAAAGGACTGTTGCATTTATTTTGTAACAGCCTTTTTACTTTTATTTTATATATTTTTCAGACTCTGCAAGTAATTTATCTACATATTTATTTAATTCACTTTTAGGAATTTCTTTTTTAGTATAGTATGCAACTGATGTTAAAACATCTTCTGGCTTTGCATTTTTAAATACAAGTGTATACATATAATTTTTTCCATCAGTATATTTTTCTACATAGGCCTTTCCCATCTTTAAAGAACCTTTACTTTGTAAATCCCTTGTAGCGTCTTCTTTTAAAACTTTGTTTAATTCTGCTACATCAGGGTTTTTCACACCATACCAATATGAAATTGTTGTTGCACTTTCATCATCAACTTTTTGAATTGAAACTGTTCCTTCTGTATCTTGCACAACCTTATATCCTCTTTCCTCAGCTCTTTTTGAATTTACAAAATTTGGAACTGCATAAGAAGATGCTACTAACAATAAAAATAAACTTAATATTAATTTTTTCATAATTGCCCCTTTCCCTCCTAAATTTTTATTTTATTACTTTAAAAAACTTTCTGCTTCATTTAAAACATTATCCACCACTTTATCCAAACTTGCTCCAGATAAATTTTTGTCTGTTATATATAAAACTGAAATATGGTAATCCTTTACTTTTTGTTTTTTAGGTACAAAATTATATGTATACCCTTTATCTGCCATAGCAAATTTTAAAATATAAGCTCTTTTATTATCAATAGAAGATTCTAACTTTACATCATCAGGTGCTGAATCTTTTATTGCATTACTCATTGATTTTGCTGTTTTATTTGGTATTAAATAAAGAGCTACTGATACCCCTGCTTCATCTGTTGCCTTTGCAAATGAAAATAAATCTTCATCATCTGCTGTAATTTGATAACCAGCATTTTGTAACTTATCTGTATCCACAAATTTTGGTGCTGCAAATGATGCTAATCCTAGTATTAAAAATAAAGTTAATATTATTTTTTTCATAAACCACCTCTACCTTATTATTATTTTAAATAACTTTCTATTTCATTTAAAGTCTGAGTTGCTATCTTATCTAATTCGTTATTTTTTAAATCTTTATTTGTTATATATAAAATTGAAATATAACAATTTTTTACTTTTGGCTTTTTTTCTACAAAACTATATGTGTAGCTACCATCTTTTGATTTAAATTTAAGCATATAAGCCCTTTTATTTTCTCTTGAAGATAAATATTTTTGATCAGCTGGTGCTGTTGTCTTAACTTCTTCACTTATTTTTTTAGCCACATCTTTATCCTCTAGTACATCAAAAAGTGCAACTGTTAATCTTACATCTTCTGTTGATTTTCCAAATAAGAATGCACCTTCCTCATCTTGAATAATTTGGTAAGAATTCTTTTGTAATTTAGCTGTATTCACATATTTTGGAACTGCAAATGATATGGCTCCCAATATTAAAAATATTGCCAATATAATTTTTTTCATTTACTTTATTCCTCCACTTTTATATTTATTTTAAATAGCTTTCTACTTCATTTAATAAACTATCAATCTTTTGATTCAAATCATCTATTGTTAAGTCATTTTCCTCTGAAAAAAAGATTGTAATATAACATCCATCTACTTTCTGATTTTTTGCTATAATATTGTATAAATAAAGTCCTTCTTGTGAATCTTTAAACCTTTGGATATATGCTCTATCATTTTCAATTTCATCTAAGAATTGCACAGCACTTGGGGCTGATCTTTTAAATGTATTTTTTACATAATCTGCATTTTCTTTATTTGTGAAATATAATGTTACTGCTATTCTAGCTCTTTTTGTTAATTTAAAAGCTACAAGTGTATCTTTTTGGTTCTTATACATAATATATCCATCTTTTTCCATTTTATTCACATCTACATATTCTGGTGCTGCAAATGATGATAATCCTAGTATTAAAAATAAAGTTAATATTATTTTTTTCATAATCTCTCCTAAAAAATGCTTTTTTTAATTTTAACATAAATTTTTTTATTTTACTAATATTTTAAGTTTTATATTTTATGCTATAATAAAAAAGTGAATACAAAATGAATAATATAAGGGAGATTTAATTATGATAAGTAAATTAATAGAAAATTTCAAAAATATTAAAATTGCTGTTATTGGAGATTTAATGTTAGATGAATATATTATGGGAAAAGTAGATAGAATTTCTCCTGAGGCACCAGTCCCTGTTGTTAAAGTTATAGAAGAAAAATTCGTTTTAGGTGGTGCTGCCAATGTTATCAACAATCTTGCTGCCTTAGGAGCTAATGTTTATTGTGGTGGACTTGTAGGAAAAGATAAAAATGCAGAAAAACTTATCAATGCTTTTCCTAAAAATGTTGATTGTAATTTAATTTTAAAAGTTGATAATAGACCTACTATTGTAAAAAAAAGAGTAATAGCAGGACATCAACAACTTTTAAGACTTGATTGGGAAGAAGAATTTTATATCAATGAAGATGAAGAAAATATAATAATAAAAAATCTTAAAAATCATATAAAAGATTTAAATGCAGTTATTTTATCTGACTATAATAAAGGGCTTTTAACAAAATCTCTTTCACAAAAAATTATAAACTTATGTAGAGAAAATAATGTTATTGTTACTGTTGACCCCAAACCAAAAAATATCTCTAATTTTGTAGGAGCTTCCTCTATAACTCCAAATAAAAAAGAAGCCTATGCAGCAGTTGATGCAAATGCCTTAGAAAATATTGATATAGTTGGAGAAAAATTAAAGAAAAAATATAATTTAGATACTGTTTTAATAACAAGAAGTGAAGAAGGAATGACTTTATATGATAAAGAAATACATAATATTCCTACTTATGCAAAAGAAGTTTATGATGTAACTGGTGCTGGGGATACAGTTATTTCAGTTTTCACTTTGGCAAAGGCTGCTGGTGCAACTTGGGAAGAAGCTGCAAAAATTGCTAATGCTGCTGGTGGAATAGTGGTTGGAAAAATTGGTACTTCTACTGTTAGTGAAAAGGAATTGATTGAAACTTATAACAGTATATATAGTAATAATTAAAATTTTGGGAGGGGAGTTTTGTGGATGAAAAAAAGAAGGAAGAGTTATTAAAAGAAATTGAGGAATATACTGAAAAGATTGAGAAAGAACCTAATAATGATATTTATTATAATAATAGAGGACTTTCTTATTTTCTTTTAAAAAAATATGAAGAAGCTATTAACGATTGTAATAGAGCTATTGAACTAAATCTTAATAATGCTTCTTATTATTATAATAGAGCATGTAGTTATTATTGTTCAAATAAATATGACAAGGCTATTGAGGACTATGATAAAGCTATTAAATTAAATCCTAATGATGCATGCTATTTTAATAATAGAGGGCACTCCTATTTTGCATTAAATAAATATAGTGAAGCTATTGAGGACTATGATAAAGCTATTAAGTTAGATCCTAATAATGCTTCTTATTATTATAAGAGAGGTTTTTCTTATTATGCATTAAATAAATATAACAAGGCTATTGAAGATTATAATAAAGCTATTAAGTTAGATCCTAACAATGCAGCTTATTTCAGTAGTAGAGGAGATATTTATTACTATGAAAAAGCATATAACAAGGCTATTGAAGACTATAATAAAGCTATTAAGTTAGATCCCAACAATGCTTTTTATTATGATAACAGAGGACTTGCTTATGAGAAACTAAAAAAATATAAAGAGGCTATCAATGATTATAATAAAGCTATTAAGTTAAATCCTAATAATGCTTTTTATTGTTATAACAGAGGATTTACTTATAACAAGTTAAAAAAATATAAAGAAGCTATTAATGACTATGATAAAGCTATTAAGTTAGATCCTAATAATGCATCTTACTTCAATAACAGAGGAGTTGCTTATAATAATTTAGGAGAATATAGTAAAGCTCTTGAGGACTATGATAAAGCTATTAAATTAAATCCTAATTATACTTTTGCTTATAATAATAAAGGAATAACTTTTGATAATTTAGGTGAATTTGAAGAGGCTATCATGAATTACAACAAAGCTATTGAATTAGATCCTAGCTATAAATCGGCTATTGAAAATAGAAATTTTTCTTTAAAAGAATTAGAAAATTTTAGAAAAAACAATCAAAAATCTAGAAATAATAGCAAAATAGATGAGATTTCAGAAGCACAATATCAAACAGATTTTAATAATGCCAAAGCTTTACATCTTCAAGGAGAAATTGATGATAATTTCAAAAAAGCTGAAAAAGAATTTTCTTCTTTTATAAATAATTATCAAAATTTACCAAATAAACCTCGTGCGTTAGAAAATCTTCTTATAGAAGCTACTTCATATCTAATTGCTTCAAAGGTTAAAATAAAAAGACTTAAGGGATATTTAATATTTACTGATATTTTAGGATGGAAAGGAATATGGAAAAAACAGAATACTGATAATGGAAAGATAAACAGTATAGAAAAATTAACCTCTATTAAAAAAGAATTAGAAAAAGTTACAAGTAATATAAATCTAATATCTGACACTTTTATAATTTATTCTGAAAATTCTGAAATGAGTAATAATCTTTCTAAAAAACTAATAGAATTATGTTTGGAAAACGATTTAGTGATAAGAGGAGCAATCTCATATGGAGAATGTTTCAATAAAGATACTGTTTATATTGGACCAGCTGTTGATGAAGCAGCTTCTTGGCATGATGAAGGAGAAGAAATTGGAATTTTTTATACTCCTTCTGGAAAACAAGACATTATAAATAATAAATATAATTTACCAGAAGATTTTATAAAACTAAAATCTGGTGAAATAAAAACATTTTTTATTGACTGGTATAATAATAAAACAAAGGAAAAATTTTATGAACTTTTTAATATGATAGATAAAACTTCTATAAAAGTTTACTTAAAATATCTTAATACAGAAAAAAAATTTGTTAGTTATGAAAATAACTAAGTATTACTAAGGAGAAAAAATAATGTTAAGAATAGGTAATGGTTATGATGTTCATAGATTGGTTGAAGGTAGAAAATTGATGTTAGGCGGCGTAGAAGTTCCTCATACAAAAGGAGTTTTAGGACACTCTGATGGAGATGTACTTTTACATGCTATAACTGATGCAATAATTGGTGCATTAGGTTTGGGAGATATAGGATTACATTTCCCCGATAATGATGAAAATTTGAAAGATATTGATAGTGCTATCTTATTAAAAAAAATAAATGATATTATGAAAAAGAAGAACTATAAAATAGTAAATTTAGATACTATTATAGTAATACAAAAGCCCAAGTTAAGACCATATATAGATAGTATTAGAGATAATATTGCAAAAATTTTAGAAATTGATTCTGAACTTATAAATGTAAAGGCTAAGACAGAAGAAAAATTAGGTTTCACTGGTGATGAAAGTGGTGTTAAATCCTATTGTGTAGTCTTACTTGAAAAAGAAATTGAATTGAGCATTAATATATAATTTTGGGGGAGAAATAATGCTAGATAAATCATCTTTTAGAAAGACAGTATTTGCTTTTTTACTACCTATGGCAATACAAAATTTAATCAATGTTGCCATATCAAGTACCGATGTTATAATGCTTGGAAGATATAGTGAAGTTACACTATCAGCTTCCTCACTCGCAAGTCAAGTACAATTTATTTTAATTTTATTATTATTTGGTATAGGCTCTGGTGCAACTGTTTTAACAGCACAGTATTGGGGAAAAAGGGATATAAAATCCATAGAAAAAGTTATGGCTATTAGTATAAAAGTAGCTTTTACTTTAAGTTTATTTTTCTTTATATTTGCCTTTTTCTTTTCAAGAAATGCTATGAGATTATTTACCAATGATGAGGCTACTATCTTAGAAGGAATAAAATACTTAAAAATAGTTAGCTTTTCATATTTAACAACTTCTATCTCTATTGTCTACTTAGTTACTATGAGAAGTGTTGAAAGGGTTGTTATATCAACAGTTACTTATGCAACTTCATTTATTAGTAACTTTATAATTAACTATCTTCTAATTTTTGGAAATTTTGGCTTCCCTAAATTAGGAATAAGAGGAGCTGCAATAGGTACTCTTATTGCAAGACTTATTGAACTAGGAATAGTTTTTTACTATAATTCTAAAAATCATCACTTCGTTTCTATAAAATGGAAATATATAAAAAGTTTAGACCCTCTTTTAAAAAAGGATTTTCTAAAATATTCATCTCCCACTATGATGAATGAACTTCTATGGGCAAGTGGAACAGCAACAGGAGTTGCTATTTTAGGTAGGTTAGGGAATTCTATTGTTGCTGCTAATTCTATAACTTCTGTTGTAAGGCAACTGGCAATGGTTTTTGCCTTTGGACTTGCAAATACAGCGGCAATTATGGTTGGGAAAGAAATTGGTAAAAAAGATTTTCATACAGCAGAGATTTATTCTAAAAAACTTTTACTATATTCTTTTCTTTCAAGTTTATTAGGTGTTGCTTTACTCTTAATTGCGAAACCTTTTATTATAAAGAAATTTTCTTTAAATATAGAAGTAGAAAATTATTTGAATTTTACTTTAAATATTTTATTCTATTATATACCTTTACAAAGTATTTCAGCAGTTTTGATTGTGGGAGTATTTAGAGCAGGTGGGGATACAAAATTTGCATTGATTGCAGATATTTTACCTCTTTGGTGTGGTTCAGTTTTAATTTCAGCTTTTACAGCTTTCTACTTAAATTTATCTACAAAAGTAATTTATCTTTTAATAATGTCAGATGAAATTATTAAACAACCACTTATTATTTGGAGATATAGAAGTAAAAAATGGATTAATAATGTTACAAGAGAGTTGAATTGAAAGGAGGACATATGGAAAAAGGATATGTGCAAATATACACTGGAAATGGTAAAGGAAAAACTACTGCTGCACTTGGACTTATAACAAGGGCAGTTGGTCACAATTTTAAAATATTTCTCTGTCAATTTTTAAAAGGTAGAGATTATGGAGAACTACATACATTACAAAAATTTGAAACTGTTACTTATGAAAGATATGGTAGAGGCGTTTTTATTAAAAGTAAGGAGTTTGTAACTGATGAAGATAAAAAACTTATAAGAGAGGGTTATGAAAGTTTAAAAAATGCTCTTTTAAGTGGAAAATTTGATATAGTTATAGCTGATGAAATTTTAGGAACATTGAGGTATGATTTAACATCTGTTGATGAAATAAAATTTTTAATTAAAAATAAACCTGAAACAACAGAGCTTATTTTAACAGGAAGAAATGCCCCAGATGAACTTATTGAAATGGCAGACTTAGTAACTGAAATGAAAGAGGTTAAACACTATTTTCAAAAAGGTGTTATGGCAAGAAAGGGTATAGAAAAATAGGAGAGAATATGATTACAACCTTATGTTATTTAGAGAAAGATAATAAATATCTTATGTTACATAGGACTAAAAAAGAAAATGATATAAATAAAAATAAGTGGCTGGGTGTTGGTGGAAAATTAGAAAAAAATGAAACACCTGAACAGTGTCTATTTAGAGAAGTTAAAGAAGAAACTGGTTTAACTCTTATTGACTATATTCATAGAGGAATAGTAATTTTTAATTTTAATGATGATGAGCCCCTTTATATGTATCTTTATACTTCCAAAAATTTTTCTGGTAAAGTTCAAGAATGTTCTGAGGGAGATTTAAAATGGATAGATAAATCTAAAATTTATGATCTTAACCTTTGGGAAGGTGATAAAATATTTTTAGATTTACTTAATAAAGATACCCCTTTTTTCTATCTAACATTGGATTATGAAGGTGATAATTTAATTTCTTCTGATTTAAAATTTAAAGAAGATAATTTTGTCTGTTTTGAGATTTTTGTCCCTGAAAACTATGTCAAAGATATAGTTAAATCTCTATCAAGATATAACCTATTAAAAGAAGGAAATTATACTGATGTCTATGCTTTAATAGATGTTGAAGGACATTGGACAACTCTTGAAGGTGCTAAGGCATTTATAGGTGAGGTCGGAAAAGAAAGTATTGAAAAAGAAAAATTAATGAAATTCAGAGTAAAAAAAGAATTTGCTGATTTAGCTTACTATTTAATTAAAAAAGTACATCCTTATGAAGTGCCAGTTATCAATATTTTTTAAAAGAAAAAAAGCAGGAAAAATCCTGCTTTTCTTTTTTAATTACTTTTTAAAACTATTTTGCTTCAACAGTTACTGGTGCTTCTTTAAGGTCTCCAAGAGTTAAAACTCCTTCTGTACCTTTAATAGCAACTTCATTTCCAGCATCATCTGCATATCTTTCTCCAGATGCAGTTTCAGCATTTTTTAATTCAGTTGCTTTTCCATCTGCATCAGTTAAAGTTGCAGTACTTCCATCAGCAGCAACTACTAATGTAAATTCCTTTCCATCTTCAGTTTTAAGTGAGAATGTTTTAGCTTCAGCAGCAGCTTCAGTTGCTGGTGCTTCTGTAGCAGGTGCAGTTGCTTCTGCAGCAGGTTGTTCAGCTGGTTTTTCTTCTTCTTTCTTTTCTCCACAAGCTACTAAGAATAAACTCATAGCTAGTGCTAACATTGCAAATTTTTTCATTGTTGATCCCTCCTTGATTTTCTTTTGTTATAATACATCATTTTTTAATAAAAATCAAGATTTTTTTAAAAAATGATTATATTTATATATATATTTTATTTCTTATTCTTTTGTATATTTCCTAAAATAAGTATCTAATTTTAAAACTTTTTTCGCTTTTTAAACAGATAGATTAGTCTTTTACATATTTAAAATTTGAATAATTATTATATTTCATATATATTAAAAATATTGTTTTTTATATTTTTTCCATAAATTTTTTAATTTCTTCCTTAATTTCAGAAGCAGTTGATAAAGTTAAAATTCTTTCAACTAAATTTTCACATTCTTTTTTATTCAATTTCATTATAATTCTTTTTACTCTTGGTATAGAAATCCCCGACATTGAAAAAGCATCTAGCCCCATTCCAAATAGAATTGCCACTGCATTTTCATCTCCTGCAAACTCTCCACACATTGAAATTCTTATTCCACCTTCATGTGCTCCATCAATTAACATCTTTATAGCCTGTAAAACGCCTGGATTATATGTATCATATAAATTTGCAATTTTTTCATTTCCTCTATCAACAGCCAAAGTATATTGAGTTAAATCATTAGTTCCTATTGAGAAGAAATCACATTCTTTTGCAAAATATTTAGCTCTAAATGCAACAGCTGGTGTTTCTACCATTATTCCTAGCATAATATTTTTATCAAAGTCTATTCCTTTTTCTTGTAATTCCCTTTTACATTCTTCTAGTATAGCCTTTGCTTTTCTTACTTCTACAATATCCATTATCATTGGAAGCATTATTTTTATTTTTCCATATTTTGAAGCTCTTAAAAGTGCTTTAAATTGAGTTCTTAAAATTTCTTCTCTGTCTAAACAAACTCTTATTGCTCTCCAACCCAAAAATGGATTTTCTTCTTTTGGAAGTTCCATATATGGAAGAGATTTATCTCCACCTATATCCATAGTTCTTATAGTAACAGGATAATCTTTTAATTCTTCTGCAACTATTTTATATGCTTCAAACTGTTCATCCTCTGTTGGAAAGCTATCTTTCTCCATAAATAAAAACTCTGTCCTGTAAAGTCCTACTCCAAAACCTCCATTTGAAATAATACCTTTTACGTCATTAGGTGAACCTATATTTCCCCAAACATCAACTTTTATCCCATCTTTTGAAATAGCTTCTTTATCTTTTAAAGCCTTTAATTCTTCTTTTTCTTTTAAAAACTTCTCTCTTTTTTCTTTATATATTTGTAAAGTTTCTACATCAGGGGAAACGATTACTTCACCTTTTATAGCATCAACTATTAAAATTTGATTATCTTCTAATTCATCTAAAACTGCTCCCACTCCAACAACAGCTGGTAATTCCAATGATCTTGCCATAATAGATGAGTGTGCAGTTTTTCCTCCTATTTCTGTTACAAATGCTAAAACATTGTCTAAATTTATTTGTGCAGTGTCTGATGGATTTAATTCTTTTGCTACGATTATTGTCTCTGGTTCTAATTTAGAAAGGTCAACTATCTGTTCATTCATAACACCATATAACCATCTTTTCCCAATATCTCTTAAATCTCCTGCCCTTTCTTTAAAATATGCGTCTTCTAAATTTGCAAGCATAGTTGCATACTCATCAATAGCTTCATTTAAAGCAAATTCAGCAGTACATTTTTTTTGAGAGATTTTTGAATCAATTTCAGAAAATAATTCTTCATCTTCTAATAAAGTAATATGCCCTTCAAAAATATCAGCCTTATCTTTACCTAATTTTTTTAAAGTATTTTCTTTAATTTCTTCTAATTGCTTTTTAGCAATTTCTCTCCCTTTTACTAATCTTTCAATTTCTTCTTCTTTTGATAAATTAGATTTTTCAACTATCTTTAATTTATTTTCTTTATATAGAAACGCTTTTCCTATTGCTATCCCAGGTGAAGCTGGAATCCCTTTTATTACCATAAATACCACTCTCCTTCTAGCAAAAAAGTTGTTACTATATTATAATATTATATATAATAGAATATAACTAAAAGTAAGTGGATTATATTATTCTAAATTTAGAATAATCTTATAATGTAAGTAAAAAATGAGTGAAATTGCATTCTAAATTTTAGATGAAAAATTGAAGCAAATGAGCCGAACAAATCTCGGCATGTTTGAAGCTGACTTGTCAGCAAGTTTGCCGAATTTGTAGCGAATGTCAATTTTTCATCGTTAAAAAATTTAGCTAGCAGTGAGCTATTTTTTACTACATTCTTTAATTTGGCTAGTAACAAACTATTTTTAAATATTTATATTAGTAACAACCCTTACAAAATTAATCTTTTAAATTTTCAAGAAGAGATGATAATTTATCAACTGCTTCATTTTCATCTTCACCATCAGCATATACAGTTATTTTACTTCCTTTTTTTATACCCAAAGAAAGTAATTTTAACAGTGAAGTTCCATTAACTTTTACTCCTGCTTCATTTTCTACACTTATCTTTGAAGAGAATGTCTTTGCCAAACTTACAAATTCATTTCCAGGTCTTGTATGTAACCCAGTTTCATTTACTATTTCCACAGTTTTGCTTTTCATATCATCAATCCTTTCTTATTATATATAAATTTTAATATTTTATCTATACTATAAGAGTACAGTTTTTTTTCTGCTTTGTCAATAAAAATTATGGTAAAAATATTACCTTTAATTATGAAAAAATAAATCAACTAATATATTTACTTTTTTATTTGCAATTAATTTATTTATACTATACTATATAGAAAATATATAAATATTAAATGAGGTGAGAATTATGGAAAGATTGACACAAGAAGAAATTAAAAAAATTATAGATGAATTAAAAAAATCTGGAAAATATAAAAAATATGAAGAAATGCTTTTAGATGATTTTGAAGAACATCATATTGTATATAAAGTGGGAACTGATGAAATTATTGCTATTGCTTATAAAAATAATACTATTCCTTATAAATTGATAGATTATTATGATTGGCAACAAATGAATTATTTAATTGAAGAAGAAAATGATTAGTAAATGTAATTAAAAACAGTTCATTGCTAGCTAAATTTCTTAACGATGAAAAATTAACGTTCGCTACAAATTTGGCAAACTTGCCAACAAGTTGGCTTCAAACATGCCAAGATTTGTTCGGCTCACTTGCTTTAATTTTTCATCTAAAATTTAGAATGCAATTTCACTTGTTTTTAATTACACTATGAAATATAAGAAGATCAGGTAAACGTTTTATTGAATTTGTTAGGATTTAATGATAAAATAATAAAAATATGGTAATTTAAGATTGGGGAGGTAAATAAAGAATTGGAAAAAAAAGATATAAATATAGTTAATGTAAATAAAAGTTTTGATGGAGTTCAAATCTTAAAAGACATTAATTTAAAGATAGAACAGGGAGAATTTTTTTCTATAATAGGTCCATCAGGTTGTGGTAAAACTACACTTTTAAGAATGATAGCTGGTTTTATTTCACCAGATAGTGGTGCTATATATCTTGGAGATGAAAATATAGTTGACTTACCTCCAAATCTTAGAAATGTAAATACTATATTTCAAAAATATGCTCTATTTCCACATTTGAATGTTTTTGAAAATGTAGCATTTCCTTTAAGACTTAAAAAAGTTGAGGAAAAAATAATAAATGAAGAGGTAACAAAATATTTAAAACTTGTTGGCTTAGAAGAACATAGTTCTAAAAAAATTAGTCAATTATCAGGGGGACAACAACAAAGAGTTTCAATAGCAAGAGCTTTAATCAATAAACCAGGAGTTCTATTGCTAGATGAACCTTTATCAGCTCTTGATGCAAAATTAAGACAAAATCTTTTAATAGAGCTTGACTTAATCCATGATGAAGTTGGGATAACTTTTATCTTTATTACCCATGACCAACAAGAAGCCCTTTCTATTTCAGATAGAATAGCCGTTATGAATGCAGGTAAAGTTTTGCAGGTTGGTACTCCTGCTGAGGTTTATGAAGCTCCTGCTGACACCTTTGTTGCAGACTTCTTAGGAGAAAATAATTTTTTCAGTGGAAAAGTTACTGAAATAATAAATGAAGAATTAGCTAAAATAAATTTAGAGGGTATAGGAGAAATAATTATTGAATTGGATAAAAAAGTTAATGTTGGAGATAAAGTAACAATCTCTTTAAGACCTGAAAAAATTAGACTTTCAAAAAAGGAAATAAAAAGCACTAAGAATTTTGTAAATAGTGCTGCTGTTTATGTTGATGAGTATATTTATTCTGGTTTCCAAAGTAAATATTATGTACATCTAAAAAATAATGAGAATTTAAAATTTAAAATCTTTATGCAACATGCTGCTTTCTTTGATGATAATGATGAAAAAGCTATATGGTGGGATGAAGATGCCTACATCACTTGGGATGCCTATGATGGTTATCTAGTGGAGGTGGAAAGTGAAAAAAAATAGTAAGTTAGGTTTAAGTTATTCTTTGCCAATAAATATTTGGTTAACGATATTTTTTCTTATTCCTATTTTAATTATACTATCATATTCTTTTTTAAAAAGAGGAACTTATGGTGGAGTTGAATTTAAACTTTCATTTGAAACTTTTAGTATATTTGTTGATAAAGTCTTTTTAAAAATACTTTTAAATACTATATATATTTCTATATTAATAACTATTTTTACTATTTTACTAGCTATTCCTATTTCATATTATATAGCTAGGTCTAAACATAAACAAGAGCTTTTATTTTTAATAATAATACCTTTTTGGACAAATTTTTTAGTAAGGATATACTCTTGGATAGCACTTTTAGGAAATAATGGTTTTATTAATCATTTTCTTATGAAACTTCATATAATTAATGAGCCTATAAAAATGTTATATAATGTTCCTGCTGTTGTAATAATCTCTGTGTATACAAGTTTACCTTTTGCAATTTTACCTTTATATGCAGTGGTTGAAAAGTTTGATTTTTCTCTTTTAGATGCAGCAAGAGATTTAGGTGCGACTAATTTTCAGGCTTTTAGAAAAGTATTTATTCCTAATATAAAAGCTGGAATAATAACTTCAACTATTTTTACATTAATTCCTGCCTTGGGTTCTTATGCAGTTCCTAAGTTAGTTGGAGGAACAAACTCACTTATGCTTGGAAATGTTATTGCTCAGCATTTAACTGTTACTAGAAACTGGCCTTTAGCCTCAACAATCTCAGGAGCTCTAATAGTTTTAACAAGCATAGTTGTATGGTTATTTTCAAAATATGAAGAAAAAGAAAACAAAGTAGGTGTTAAATAATGTCTAATAAACTGGATAAAAGAAAAACATCTTTTATAATTTTTATTTTAGCTATGGTATTTTTTTATCTGCCACTTATAGTCTTAATTATATATTCTTTTAATGATGACAAAGGAATGATTTGGAATGGTTTTTCACTAAGATGGTACAAAGAATTATTCAAACATTCTAACAATATCTGGAAGGCATTTTATTATAGTATATTTATAGCTCTTATTTCAGCATTTGTTTCAACTGTTATAGGTACTTTGGGAGCTATTGCTTTAAAATGGTTTGATTTTAGAGGTAAAAAATATTTAAAAAATCTAAGTGTTCTTCCTCTTGTAGTACCTGATATTATAATTGGAGTTTCACTTCTTATTATGTTTGCCACATTAAAATTTAAGTTGGGAATTACAACAATTTTTATTGCTCACACGACTTTTAATATTCCCTATGTCTTATTTATAGTTCTTTCAAGACTTGATGAATTTGATTATTCTATTGTTGAGGCAGCCTATGATTTAGGTGCAACTAATAGGCAAACTTTAACAAAAGTTATTATCCCTATGTTACTACCAGCTATAATATCAGCATTTTTAATGGCTTTAACATTATCTTTTGATGATTTTGTAATAACATTCTTTGTTTCTGGTCCAGGTTCATCAACTTTACCACTTAGAATTTATTCTATGATAAGATTAGGAGTTTCCCCTGTTGTAAATGCTCTATCAGTAATATTGATTGTTATCTCAATTTTATTGACATTATCAACAAAGAAATTACAAAAAAATTTCTTAAAATAGTTTTTTTTCTTAAAATATAGTATAATACTAATAGCTAAATAAATTTTAGGAGGTTTAAATGAAAAAAATAATTAAATTATTCAGTATTTTAGGGTTATCTCTTATATTTCTAGTAAGCTGTAGCTCTATAAAATCTACGATGAAATCAGTTGCAAGTGTATTTAAAAGTCCAACTAAATATAATAATGTAACTGCTACTTTTGTTACAACACAAGGAGAGATAACTTTCTTCTTATATCCAGAAGCAGCTCCTTTAACAGTTGCTAACTTTATAAACCTTGCAAAGAGAGGATTTTATGATAATACAAAATTCACTCGTTCTGTTGATAACTTCATAGTACAAGGTGGAGACCCTACTGGAACAGGAATGGGTGGACCAGGATACACTATACCAGATGAATTTGTTGAATGGCTAGATTTCTACCAACCTGGAATGTTAGCTATGGCAAATGCAGGACCTAATACTGGTGGTTCCCAATTCTTCTTTACATTCTCACCAGCAGATTGGTTAAATGGAGTACATACAGTTTTTGGTGAAGTTAGATCAGAAGGAGATTTCCAAAAGATTAGAAAGTTAGAAATGGGAGATGTTGTTAAAGAAGTTAAAATTTCTGAAAATGGAGATTTTATTTTATCATTGTTTAAAGATCAAGTTGAACAATGGAATGCTGTTCTTGACAGAGAATATCCTAATCTAAAAAAATATCCTATAAAAGATCCTAATCCTCAAGATGTAGAGGCTTATAAGGAAGAATTAGAAAGACTTTATACAAAAAAACAAAAAGATGAAAGTAATTTTGAATATCCTATAACTAAATTTATTAGAAAAGTATTCAACAAAGCTGGAGGATATACTCCAAAAGCTCCTGTAATCAGTAATTAAACTAATAGTATTATATAAAGGTTGTTACAATTAAGTTTGTAGCAACTTTTTTTATTAATAAAAAAAAACTATATAGCTAAATAACTATATAGTCTTTTTGGAAAATAACAATATTATATATACTAAGGTTAGTATCAAAATATTGAAAATTCTTAAAAAATAAGTGAGTTACGAATGTAGATTTTAGATAAAAAATCAAATAGAATGAGCCGAGCAAATCTCAACATGTTTGAGCTAACTTGTTAGCGAGTTGGTTGAATTTGCAGCGAATTCTTGATTTTTTATCGTTAATAAATCTACTCAGTAACGAACTATTTTTTAAGATTTAGAAAACCTTAGAATATAACTCTTAGTCCTAATCCTCCTCTTATATTATTTCCTTTTGTATCATATCCCGCATTTGCAGTTACTCCATATCTTTGGTTATCAAGTCCTACATTTAAGTCAAATTTCACATTGCCTCTTCTGTCTTCTTTTTCGCCTCTTATATTGAACCAATCTGCATTTGTATTAGCCACTTTTGCATTATTCTTTCCATTTGCAAGTCTGCCTAATTCATTTTCATAAGCTACTCCTATTGTTGTTCTCAATGTCTTAGTTCCAAAGTAATGTTTATATGTAAGTTGCGTTCCAACTTCTGGTTTTACTGATAAGTAATCATTAGATTTCACTTCTAATTTCATTTCTCCATTCTTTTCCTTTATCTTAGATACTCTTCCATATTCTAATCCTAATGCTACATAAGGTGATATTGAGAAATCTTCACTTAATCTGAAACTCTTAGTTAATTGATTTTTAACTCCTATTCCATAGATATGATATTTTGCTTTTGCATTAAATATTTCATCCACTACTAAGAATTTTCTACTCATTTTATTATATCCAGCAAAAATATCTCCTGATATAGTCCAATTTAAGCTATTGTTATCATCAAATGGTACTGATTTTAATAATCCTACTTTACCTTGTAATTGTTCTTCTTTTGATTTTCCTATATCCTTAAACTTAAATGTATTATGAACTATACCTGTATACCATCCTACACCTCTACCAAGTTTAATATCTTCATTTTCATGTACATAAGCCACACCATAAGCATTGTATTTATAATCAATTACACCTGCTGTATTAGTTTTATATTCTCCTCTTGTACCAAATGTTTTAATTTTATTTGAATCCTTAGATACATTTTGCCATTCATCTCTTAGATAATTAAATTCTTTATCTAAGATTATTCTAGTTGCTTGTATTCTTTGTTGTACATTTGCATATTGGTGTCCCATCATTTCATCAAAGGCTTGATATAGTAAAACTTCTTCATTGCTTCCTATTCCATTTAATTTTTGGAATAATTGATTTTCTCTACTTCCTAATGCTTCAACACCATATCTTTGTTCTAATCCATCTGTAAAATTGTAAGTGTCTTTATTTTTGGCAAAAACAGGATAAGCTATTTTTACCAAATAAGCATTTTGTATAGTTCCATCTGAATCTTTTTGTGCTATATTCGCCATCCAAGTAAGTGAAGCTGAATAAATATTCCATTTTTTAATTTGTGGATTAGCTCTTATAGTTTTATTATATGGTTCTAATATATTTTGCCCAATTTGTATATATTTACTATTAGTACTTTTAGTAGCTTCCACTCCAATAATTAAATCTGCTTTTCTTAAACTTTTCAATGCACTTAAACCTGTAATAGGTCTTGTAAATCTATCTCCTGATGTATTTATATACATACCAATAGAAGATACCTGTGTTTTTTCAAATATATTTTTATTAGTATCTATAATTTCAGGAGTTTTAATCTTTCCTCCAACTTTGATAGTTCCAACTGGTGAACCTGCTGGAACATCAATAGAAGTTTTATTCTTTCCATTCCCTACTGATTTATTCAAATCATGTGTTGTAGCAGTTTTTTCCTTTTCTGAGTTATCTCCATTAATTTCAAAAATTCCATAGTTTTCAAAAACTCCTAAACTTATATCTTTATTATCAGCTGTTTTAAAAGCTCCAATAGCATTTTCAGCATTTAATCTAATAATACCTGTTGGTTCATTTATTAATTTTGCACCATTTCTTACAACAACCGCTGTGATATCTTTTACACCAGCAGAGTTTATAATTGTTCCATAGTTATGTCCAACAGCTCTATCATTCAAATATATTCCTGTTGTATTACTTGCATTTAAGTTAATATTACCATGATTTTCTACTGTTGTTCCATCTCCACTACCATACATTCCTATACTGTATTCACCATTTATATTAATAGTTCCTCTATTAATTATATTTCCAGTAGTTTGTTCTGGTCTTTGTGAAATAGGTTTTTCTAAATCTTTTTTTGTCCAGCTATAACCTGCTGCCATTCCAATACCATATTCATCTCTTTCTAAAACAGAACCTCCAACTGTAATAACTCCATCTGTTCCATCTGCTCTTTTTCTATTTTCAATAGTTCCACCTTTAACACTATACATACCAACATTTCCAGTTCCTGCTTGTAAATTCATATTTCCAGTATTTATTCCATAACCTGCTGAATAGATTCCATAGTTATTTTTTCCTGTTGCTGTAATATTTGTATTATTTTTTATTTGTGGAGCAGAAGAAGTTCCACTTTTATCTTTTGAATAGATATAAATAGAGTTATTCTGTAAAGTAATATTGGTAATATCACTGATAATTTTGTTGTTTGTTCCTACATTGACAAAGCCAAAAGAGCCTTTATTATCTCCATCAGAACCATTTCCTAATGTCATTGTAAAAGATTGCTTTGCATGTATTGTTCCTCCATTTCCAGCAGCATAGATGCCTATTCCATCTTTACCTACTTTTATATTTCCTGCTTCAAGGTTTCCATTTCCACCTATTGAATAAACTCCTATTCCATTTTCTCCCACTTCTATTGTACTATTTGGATTAGAGCTATCTCCATTTATAAAATCTCTTGTATAAACTCCTATACTATTTTTTCCTACTTTTATACTTCCTAGATTTTTAAAAATATTTGTTCCTGTCATATATACTGCTATATTTGGATTTTTAGAATCTAAAGAATCTTCTAAAAGAATATTACCTTTATTTGTTATATCAGAATTATCAGATACTATACCAAAACCTGATGTGTTTGTATTTTTTATTTTTATATTTCCTTCATTAGTAAAAGGAGCAGCAGAAGCATAAATTCCTATCATTCCTTTTGTACTTCCAGAAATATTTTCCACATCAAGATTTAATCTATTTCTCATAGCTGATGTTCCAGTAAAATACATTCCTATTCCTCTTGATGAGGCTCTTCCTATGTAATTTAACTTCATATTTCCACTAGAAGTATCAGTATCCTCTGCATAAATTCCTGTTCCATTATCTTTTATTTGAAAACCATAATCACTTTTGAAATTGATACTAGAATCTTTTGCATAAACTCCTATTCCTCTTTCTCCAACACTAATATCATTTGTACCTGTTCCTGTTAAATTGATAGTTGCTTTTTTACTAAAAATTCCAATACTGTCATTTCCAAAACTTAAAGAAGCATTATTATTTACAACTGCATTTTCTTTTGTTACATGTTTATCAAAATTAGGAATACTACTTGTATTATTTGCATAAATTCCAACAGCTTTTCCTGAAATTTTAATCTTACCATTATTTGTAATATCTATTGTTTTTACAGAAGTAGGGAGAGTTCCTGTTAAACTAGAAATAGTTTTATCTGTTCCATAGTTTTGAGCAGTAGCTCCTGAAAGAAAACCAGCTATTCCAATTCCATAATCAGTAGGAGAAGTTATCTCAATTTTTCCAGCTGTATTATTTAAAATTTTACTTCCATTACTTCCATACAATCCTATTCCATTATTAATTTTGACTAAATTATTATTTTCAATGCTTCCATGATTAACTCTAATTCCAATAGAATCAGATTTTCCTCCACCTATATTTACTATTCCATTATTGACATACCCAGTTTTACTATTATCTACTGTATTTGGTAAAGCAGCTTGTACTAATCCCTTACCTGTATTAGAAGTTATTGAAATTCCACTATTGATTGTAACTTTTTCATTTCCCATAATTATACTATTGAATACATCTAATTTATTATCTAAATCTATATTATGAGCAATTTTAAATTCACCATTAGTGTAGTATACTTTATATGTATGTCCATTTTTTTCAAGTTTTTTATATTTCATAGTATTTTGAATACCACTTTCAAAGTTTGTACTTCCATTCCAAGTTTCAGATGCATGGTTATTTACTGTTTTTAAAACAACATCATTTGAAAGAAGGTTTATAGTTACCCACTTCATTCCATTATATTTTGTTGGAGTTCCTCCTATTCCAGTATTATCTTTTTTATAAAAAGAAGCATCATTTTCTTCATTAGGAAGCAATATTCCCTTTGACATATTAATAGTGGTATCTTTTGTAAAATCAATTTTTCCTGTTGAGTCTGCATAAAATAGTCTGGAATTATCTTTTGTAATATTGATAGTTCCTCCATCTAATCTCACATAACCACCTTCTGTTGCAACTAAACCTCCAACAGTTCCTGCCTCAATAACATCTTTTCCACTTAATAATTGTGCTTTTGAATTTGCTCCCTTTGCAAAAGCTCCTATTCCATTTATAGTTACTCTTCCTTCAATATTAACTGTTCCACCAGATTCAGCAAAAGCTGCTATATTTTTATATTTATCATTATCAGAAGTTGTATGTCTATCTTTTGCTTCAACTTCTCCCTCTATATTAACCATTCCACCTTTTTTAGCATATCCTATTATAGAGCTGTGGTTTACAGCTATTGTTTTTCCTTTTGCATTTACTATCCCTTTGTTATCTCCCATGTAGGCTATACCTCCCTTAGAAGCTAATACCACATCTGGGTAGACATTTATTTCGGATGGTAAACCTTGTAATTTTGCAGCAGTAGTTGCATTAGGATTAGTTATAGCCGCTCTTGATTTATTACCATTATTTATATCTTTTGCATCATCATCATTTTTCTTTATTCTAGCATCTTCACTTCCATATCTATGTTTTAATTGATCCCAAGTTCCTTCAGAATAAGCAATGATAGTTCCAGTTGAAGCATTCTCTTCAAGAGTGTTTTCCCCATTAATTCCATCAGTTATAGTTTTACTTTCTCCTGTTATATGAAGATTAGAAGAGTTTTTACCTACATCAATTACAGTTCCTGATTTTGATAATACCATAATACCATTTTTAGAATATTTTCCAAAACGAATATCCAATTTTGCTACTTCTAAATTATGTATAGGGTCTTTTGAAAAATCGTTGCCTTTTGCATAATAAAATGCTGCTGAATAATCAGTTTTAACTATTTCTATTTGTTTAGTTGTAGAATTCCAATTATGTCTCCACCATCTTTGCCAATTAGGTTCATCTTTATGAGCACTTATATCAGCATAACTTGGCGGTTCTCCCTCCATTATATCTCCTCTTGCAACTATTCCAACTCTTTGACCACTTTCTGAAAAAATTCCTACAGCACCATCAACTGTTTTATCTGTATAACCATCATTTGATAAATTTCCTTCTGTTGTTTGTTTAGTTTTATTATCTATTGATAATTTTTCTCCTATTCTTGCTGTAAAATTAATCTCTCCTTGGTATACTCCTATATGAGCTGCCTTATTATTGTATCCATATAGACCTTCTATTTCATTTGGAGCTTCCATATGTACTTTTGCAATATTTCCTTTTATTCTACTACCAAAATACATTCCTATATTTTCATCACCATATAGATTAACATTTTTTAATTCTATTTTATTTGTATATTTAGAATAATCTGCTGAAGTTGAATCTACAAGTTTTGATAAAGTTGGAGAATAAGAAAAACTTGAGAAAACTATATTTGAAGCTCCATCCGATTGAATATTCCCTTCATTTTCCCAATGTTTCATATATGATAAACCTGTTGTTAAGTAAACAGAATTATTTCTTCCATACATATTTACATTTACTTTTCCACTGAAACCTCCAACTGAAGTACGCCACTCTTTTCCTGTTCTAGCATATTTATATGTATATCTTGCAACTGGCATATTATAAAATCCCATATTATCACTATTATACATATTGACAGTTACATTCTCTAAATCCAATATCCCATGTCTCCATGTTTCATTTGTTATTGCTCCTGCTCTTCCATATAGATTAAATACTAAATTTTTAAATTTTAAATCTCCCAATCCATGAACACCAACAACACCTTCATCTGGAATTCCATTACCATGTCCATCATTATATGCTATATGTCCATTATTAGATATTCCTTTATGAGCTCTTGTATTACTGTCATCATAGGTATCAGTAGTGTAATGTCCTCTTAAATAGAAAGTATCATTTGTAACTTTATCAGCATCAGCTTGATTATTTATATAATAAGTATTAGTGTATCTGTCATTTTCATTTTTTATAAGTGAACCTTGAAATTCTCTGCCATTATATGTTCCATTCATTGCTGCTGGAGTAGGATTTGTATTATTTATATTTCCTTTTAAAGAATTAGGATTTATTCCTGAATAAATAGCAATATTATCTTTAAGCTCTCTATGAGACCATGTACTATCAAAATAATATCCTGTAAAAGGTTCTGCATTAGGTTTTGCAATAGTAACAACTTTATTTGGTGTTTTTGGTTCTGGTAGTTCTATATTTGGTGGTGTTTTTTGTACCACATTTATAGTTGGTAAATTAGGAACAACTACTTGTAGCACATTTAAAGATATTGCATCTTTTTGTATATTTTTTGGTTTGACTGCTGCATTTATTTCTATTGTAACTATTGGTTCTTGTGTTTGTTTTATATTTGTTAGTCCGTATCCAGAATTTATTCCATTTCTTCTATTTGTTAAAGCTGAATTAGAATTTGTAGAAATAGCTAAATCTTTATATTTTTCACTTAAAGGAGAAACAGCTCTCTCAAAAAGATTTGTACTTCTTGTAAACATTCCTTCAAATGGATATTTTTCTGTCTTATCTCCTTTACCTTTATATGTACCATTCCATTTGCTATACATATAATTAACTCCAAATTGCCACGAATTCCAAGGTGATTTTACTATTTGATCTCCTTGTTCCATTAATTGAACTAATTCTAATCTTAATCCTTTTAATTCTTTTTCATTTTCTGCTCTTGCTTCATTAATTTTTGATTGTAAACTTCCAACTGAATTTTTTAAATTTTCTCTTGATATGGCGATTTCTTCACTAGTCATTACTTCTTCTGAAAAAGCATTTACACCCAACATTAAAAAAAGTATTGCTAAACCTAATGAATACTTTATTGTTTTATATCTTTTTGATATAGAACGCAAACTTTTCTCCATATTACACAGATTATTATTCATCTTTACCCCCTCATTTAATTTTTTAATTGACAAAATTTATTTAAAATATTAGAGTACAGTTGTAAATTTCATATTCTTTTATTTTTTATATTTGCTTTTATTTTACAAACAGTACATATTATATATTATATCCCCCCCTATTAAAGTCAAGCATATTTTTAAAATTTTTGTAAAAATTTATATTCAGTGTCTTATTTTAAATTTTTTGTATTATTTGTTATCAATAAATATTTTTATACGATTATATAAATCTACTTTAATAATATTTTGTAGATACTAAAAGGAAGCTACAATAATTTACTATTGTAACTTCCTTTTTTATATTATTATTCATCTAATTTCCAATAACTATTTTTTATTGTACAAAACCTGCTACAAAAGTTTTAATAAACCACACTGTTGCAGGTTGATAGATTATATCCACTAAAAATGCACCAACTATTGGTACTATCATCATAGCCTTTCTTGACATTCCATATTTTTCATTTATTGCTGTCATATTAACTATTGCAGAAGGTGTTGCTCCAAGTCCATGACCACATAGTCCTGAACACATTACTGCTGCATCATAGTTAGAACCTAGTATTCTAAATACAACAAAGTAAGCTATTAGTATCATAAATACAACTTGACAAGCAACTACTAAAAGAACTCCACCTATTAATCCTGAAAGTTCCCAAAGTTTTAAAGTCATAAGTGCAAGTGATAGAAATAGATTTAACATAACATTTCCTATCCCATCTACTAATGAAAAATTAAAATTATACATATGAATTTTTTCATTTAAATTTCTTACAATCACTGCTACAAACATCGCTCCAACATAAGAAGGAAAATCCATTTTTATAAGTTTTCCTATTAAAGTTGAAATATAGCTACCTATTGCCATACAAAGTAAAATTGCAACAACATTTTTTATTATATCTAGATCTGATAATTTCTCTCCTTTATCTGCATTTATTTCTGTTACAGATTGGTCAAAATTTTCAGTATTATCAGGTTTTAAATTATTTTTTTCTATCAATCTTCTACCAAGAGGTCCACCTATCAAAACAGCAGATATAAGTCCAAATGTTGCAGCAGCAGCTCCAACCAATGGTGCACTTTCATACCCCATTTTTGCAAAAGTATCTCCATAAGACAATGCTGCACTATGTCCTCCGACCATAGATATTGCACTTGATAGTAGTGCATAAGGTGCTTCTAAACCTGTTGTTTTACTAATAGTTATTCCTATTACATTTTGAAAAATTGATATTATCCCACAAGTTAACCAGTAAATTATTAAAAGTTTCCCACCTTTTTTTAGTAAGGTAAAACTTGCTCCTAATCCAACAGTTGTAAAAAATGCAAGCATGAATGTTGATTGAAAAATATTTTCAAAATTAAATTTGAATATATTGTTAGTATGTCCTAGCCAAGTCAAAAACATAAATATAAATCCACCAACTACTGGTGCAGGAATACAATATTTATTAAGAATTGTAACTCTTTTATTAATTGAATACCCCATAATCAATAGTAAAGCTGCAAGTGCCAGTGTCATAGTGGAATTTAAGTTAATATTTAATACCCCTTCAATAAATTCAAAATTCATAAATTACCTCCTAACTATTTTATTCTGTTAATAAATCATAGCATTTTTATATAAAATTAGCAACAAATATAAATAGTATGTATAATTCATTTTTTTGCATAAATATTTATTTCTCAGTTATTAATATATATTGTATATATTATTTTTAAAAAAACAATTGACAAATAATCGTAGTTATTTTATAATCGTATTATAAAAAATAATGATGATAATTTTTTATATACAGATTATCATTAAATATAAGAGGGATTATATATGGATAAGTTAAATATTAAAAAAAGAAGAGTTATGATGTATTTTATTGAGGCAACTCAAGAATTAATCTTAAATGAGGGTATTGAAAATTTATCAATAAAAAAAATTGCAGATACAGCAGGCTATAATACAGCAACCATTTACAATTATTTTGAAGATTTAGAAGAGCTTATTTTATATAGTTCAATAGATTATTTAAAAATCTATTTAAAAGATTTAAAAAGTGAAATAAATTCTAATATGAAAGCTATAGAAATGTATGAAACAATTTATAAAGTCTTTGTTCATCATTCATTTGAAAAACCTGAAATTTTTCACACTCTATTTTTTGGAAAGTACAGTTATAAACTTGAAAAAATAATAAAAAAATATTATGAAATCTTTCCTGATGATATTACTGGACAGACTGATATCACAAAATCTGTGTTGGTAGAAGGAAATATCCATAATAGAGATTTACCAGTAATAAAACAAATGATAAAAGAAGGAAGTATTTTAGAGGAAGAAGCTCCCTATATAATGGAAGCAATAGTTAGAATACACCAAAGTTACTTAGAAAATATTTTACAACAAAGAGAAAAAATTTCCTTAGAAGAACATAAAATTAAATTTTTTAAAATTTTTAATTTTTTATTAAAAAGAAACAAGAAATAAATATTGTAGATTTTTATTTATAAAGTTTTATATTGTAATTCTTAAAAGGAGGAAAAAATGGCATATAAAAGTGTTGAAGATTTAAGAAAACATAGAGTTTTTTATAACTTTTTAGAAATATCTAAAATTCCAAGACAGACATTTTTTGAAAAAGAAGTAAGTGACTTTATATTAAATTGGGCAAAAAATTTAGGTTTAGAGGTTTATCAAGATAAAAAAAACAACCTTTTAATAAGAAAACCTGCAAGTTCAGGATATGAAGACAAAAAGCCCATTGTTATACAAGCACATATAGATATGGTTTGTGAAAAAAGACCAGAAGTTGACCATGATTTCAGAAAAGACCCTATAAAACTTGTATTAGAAGGAGATATTTTGTCTACTGGAAATAGAACTACATTAGGTGCAGATGATGGTATAGGTGTTGCTATGGCTATGGCTGTACTTGAAGATAAAAATTTAAAACATCCTCCAGTTGATGTAATACTTACTACAGCTGAAGAAGAAGATATGAGTGGTGCATTAAATATTGATAAATCTTGGTTTAATACAAATAGATTAATAAATATAGACCATGTTGTTGATAATGAAATAATTGCAGGTAGCTGTGGTGGAATAGGTGTAGATTTAAAATTTCCTATTGAATACACAAAGAAAACAGATAACTATAAAGGATATCAAATTAAAATTTCTGGTTTAAGAGGCGGACACTCAGGAGAAGATATACATAAGGGAAGAGCAAATGCCAATGTCTTACTAGCCAATCTTTTAAATCTTTTAAGAGAAAAAATAAATTTCTTGATTTCTGATTTAAAAGGTGGAAATTTTAGACTTGCAATCCCAAGAGAAGCCCATGTTACAGTAGCTTTAGAAGAAAAAGATGTGGAAACTTTAAAAGATATAGTAAAAAATTTTGAAAGTGAAGCTAAGAAAATTTATGAAGAAACTGCTATAGATTTAAAAATTGAAGTTTCTGCTGAAAACTTGGCTGAAAATCTACTTTCTAAGAATACTGTTGATAAGATTATAGATGCTATAATTTTATCTCCTAATGGTATATCTAGCATGATAGGAAGTTTAAATGTTGTTGAAAGTTCATGTAATTTGGGTGAAGTGTATATAAAAGAAAATCATATTTACTTGGTTACAGAAATAAGAGCAACTTTTGATAAAAATAGAGATTATATCTATAATAAGATTGCATTAATTGGAAAATATTTGGGAGGAGAGCTTAGAACCTTCTCTGCATATCCAAGTTGGGTCTACAAAGCTCACTCAAATCTTAGAGATACAGCTAATAAAGTTTATTCAGAAATGTTTGGGGAAAATATAAAAACTCTTGCTGTTCATGCAGGTTTAGAATGTGGATGTTTTGTAGATAAAATTCAAGGAGATATGGATGCAATTTCAATAGGTCCTAATGCTTGGGATTTACATTCACCTGATGAAAGATTAAGTGTATCTTCAACTGAAAAAGTTTATAAGTTTTTAACTAAAATTCTTGAAAACTTAGATTAATATATAAATGATTTAAAATATAAGGAGGAGTTTTTATGCATCCAGCAATGGCGTTTTTTATCTTAATGGCATTTTTAGCATTAGGGGAGCTTGTCTCTGTAAAAACAAGAGCTATCGTCCCTTCAATCTTGATTTTTTTAATCTTACTTCTAGTCGGAGTGTGGGGTGGATTTTTACCAAAAGAAATTATAGATTTAGGTGGTTTCTCAGAAGCAATGACAGAAGTTATAATGGTCATTATAGTTGTTAACATGGGAAGTTCATTAAGTTTGGATTCTTTAAAAAAAGAATGGAAAACTGTTTTAATTGGAGTTGGAGCAATATTAGGTATAGCTGCCGTTATACTTCCCATAGGAAGTATAATATATGATTGGCAAACAGCAGTTGTTGCTGCACCACCAATAGCAGGTGGCTTTGTTGCTGCATTTGAAATGTCAAAGACATCTCTTGCAAAAGGATTGCCTCATTTATCAACAATAGCTTTACTTTTACTAGCTCTACAAGAATTTCCAGTTTACTTCATTTTACCAGGTTTATTAAGATCTGAAACTTTAAGAAGATTGGATTTATTTAGAAAAGGTGAATTAAAGGCAGTAGCAGCTGAAGAAGAAATAACTAAAAAGAGACTTATTCCAACTATACCTGAAAAATATATGGATACTTCTACTTATCTAGCTCTTTTAGGTTTTGTTGGTATGTTAGCAATTCTAGCTTCAATGCTTTCAGGAAAAATTTTTCATAGTTTTGGAGTTGATTTTAAAATTTCTCCTACAATATTTGCATTATTCTTTGGAATTATAGCTGGAGAAATAGGACTTTTAGAAAGAAAATCATTACAAAAAGCTAATTGCTTTGGTTTCTTTGTTGTAGCATCAGTAGTCGGAGTTATGGGTGGACTTGTAAATAGCTCAATGGAAGAAATATTAGCTTTAATTATACCTCTAGTGGTTTTAATATTCCTAGGAATTATAGGAATGGCTATAGGTGGAATAATTATAGGAAAAATGTTAAAAATAACATGGCAAATGTCTTTTGCTATAGCATTAAACTGTTTAATAGGTTTCCCAGTAAACTTCTTATTAACTAATGAAGCTATTAATGTCTTAGCAAAAACAGAAGAAGAAAAAGATTTCTTATCTAATACAATGGTTCCAACTATGCTAGTTGGAGGGTTTACTACTGTAACTTTAGGCTCTGTTGTATTTGCTGGAATATTGGCAAACTTCTTATAAAAATATTTAAAATAAAACGATAAATAGAAGAGAGCTGTTGCATATTTAAGTTTACTTATTTAATTAGTAAAATGCAACAGTCTTTTTATATCAAAAAGGAATAGTAAAATGAAAAATAATAGTAAAGCATATTTTTTAATAATAGCAGCTGTTATAATATGGAGCTTAAGTGGCTTATTAGTAAAAGCTGTAAATGTTGATCCTCTTTGGATAAGTCTAATCAGATGTTTAGGAGGAGGAATTTTTTTATTGCCTTACATATTCAAAGAAAAAATTTACCCAATGAAAAATATTCTTTTTGGTGGAATATTTATGGCAATATTTTTACTGTCACTTACAATAACTACAAGAATTTCAAGCTCAGCCATGGCTATATCAATGCAATATACAGCTCCTATGTATGTAATAGGTTATGGTTTTTATAAAACTAAAGAGATAAAATTTGAAAAATTTATAGTATTTTTACTTATCTTTGCAGGAATAATTTTCAATTCAATAACTAGTATGAATGGTGGTAATGGTGGGCAATAGTAAGTGGAATAACAATAGGGCTTGCCTTTGTTTTCTATTCATATAATTTACAAAAAGTGAAAAAGGGGAACCTTTTAGGAATAGTAGCTCTTATAAATATTATTTCAGCAGCATTTTATGGAATTCTTCTAATATTTAGATACAGTCCTCCACCATCAAGTTTTAATGAAATAATTATTTTAAGTATTTCAGGTATAGTTATATCTGGAATATCCTATGCTTTGTATGGTGAAGGTTTAAGAGAAGTCTCTATGGAAAAGGCTATGATAATTTGTTTGGCAGAACCTGTTTTAAATCCTTTATGGGTTTATTTAGGAAAGGGAGAAATCCCATCAATGACAACAGTTATAGGTTCAATTCTTATACTTTTAAGTGCAATTATAGATATTGTATTTTCAATAAAGAATAATAAAAAAACTATTACAAATTAATGAAATGAACTGCACCTTCAATCTTGTGTCTAAGATTTTGGGTACAGTTCAAAATATTAATTTATAACAGCCTCTTTTAAATTATAAAATTAAGTTCTATTCAAATTGTACAACTAATGAAGCATCATGAACAACTTTCTTTTCTTTATCCATAGAAGCAATTGCTCTTATAACCCATTGTCCTGCTCTTGAAGGAACAAAAGCAAACACTCCATTGTCATCAGTGAATACTCTTAAACTTGTTTTAGGAGCTTCTTTATTAGCTGCCCAAGTATTATTAGTCATATCTAATTTACCATTTATAAAGTCTACATCTATTCTTGCATTCTTTATAGGTTTTCCATCTTTGTCAACAAATTTTGCTCTAAATACATTTTCTTTCCAAGCATTAACAGGATTTACTAATGGCACTATTTCATTATGTCCTGGAGCTACTCTTTGATTATAGTCTGAGCCAGCAGAATCTTTTGTAATTATTAATTTTTCAACTGGGTTAAACATGTATCCTGCATCTTTTGTATTTCCACTATCCATTACAAATACCCAGCTTCCTCCACCTTTTAATCCATCTTCAGCAGTGTAAACAGCATCAAGAGCTACATGTTCTCCCTTTGTAGTTTTTATAGTTCCAACTTTTACCTTAGATAATAAATCTGTTTTTACTCCATCATGAACTACAAAAAATGCCTTAGGCATATGAGTTTTACCATCAACAGTTGCAATACTTATAGGTTCTGCTTCTGGTCCTTCAGCTGGATGTCCTAAAACTGCTTTCATTTTAACTTCTTTTTGATTACTTACATCTAAATTAGATGTGTAAAGAAAATGATCATGTGCAAATAAATTTGCTGCCAATAAAATACTTCCAATTAAAACTAAACTCTTTTTCATACTGTGATACCTCCCAATAATTTTTAATACCATACCAACTCTTATTTATTATTTTTCCATCATTAATTCTTTCCATTCTCCAAAATCAAAACTAGCTGTTGCTTTGTCCCATTTAGCTTTTTCTCCTGCTGTTAAAGCTGGTCCTTTTTTACCAATAATATGTCCTTCTCCTGCATTAAAATATACTTCATATTTATCAGTTGCAGGTTTTGGTAAAGTCAAACTATTTTTAGCATCTAATTTTCCTTTGTAGATAATTTCTTTACCTTTAAAAGTTTCTTCTGGTCCATTATATGCCTTATCCTTTACAACTATAATTTCTACACCTTCGGCAGAAGCCCCATTTGAAAATCCACCTTCAATATACACAGTTCCATCTCCGTTGTCATCAACAGAAATTAATGGTGCATGTGCAAATACAGCAACTGACATTAAAACTCCAATAATTAAAACTAAAAACTTTTTCATTTTTTCCTCCTATTTTGCTAATGCTTCAATTAAATTATCTGTATTTTCTTTAAATCCTTTTAATATAGCTTCTGGATCCATTTTTCCATCTTTATCCATAGGTATATCCAAAGTATTTATAATAACAAATTCTCCACCTGCATCTTTTAATGCTTTTATAACATTTTTCTTTAACCATCTATCAGAAACAATAACTTTTATTCCTTTATCTTTTATTAATTTAGCAACATTTTCAGCAGTTATACTATCATAATCTACATATTCTGTGTATATATTCATATCATTTAGAAAATATTGTAAATTTTCACTTAAAGATATAACTTCTGCATTTCCCACTGAAAGTAATTTTTCATTGGCTTCATTTTCAATTTTTAATAAATCAGCAGTAAATTTAGTTATATTATTTTCTATCTTAGCCTTATTTTTAGGATATAATCTTATTAAATCTCTTCCTATAATATTTACCATTCTAACTAAATTTTTACTTCCCATCCAAATATATGGATTTACTTTTCCATTTGAATAATCACTGAAAAATATAGTTGTCATCTTTTCATCATAAGGGTGGCTTGCATCAATTTCAACAATATTTATCTTATTCATTCTTGCCTTACCATAGATTACATCTTCTGGCCATACTTTTGCTATGTCAACAACTGCTTGAGCCTTTTTAGCAATAGCCAAATCAAAGCCTTCTTCCCTTATAGAATCCTTAGACATAGTCATAGACACATCTGAACCAAAAGGAGTATAGACTTTAATATCTGTCCCCTTAGTTAAATAACTTGTCAAAGAATACAATGGTTGTATAGATGTTATTACTATATTTTCAGCAAAACTAAATGAGCCTATAATTAACATCAAAATAAACAATAGTTTTTTCTTCATTTTATTCTCCTTCTGCAAAGTTTTTAAATAGCATTCTTACAACAGTAGTAATAATAAAGATAACTGATGAAATCAATATTATTGCTCCACCTGATGGAATTGATATATCAAAATGTATAGGTAAATATACTCCTAATAGACAACTGATAAGAGCAAAAATTACTGAGTAGCTTACAAAACCTTTTATAGATTTTGATAAATTTTTTGCTGCTGCTGCTGGAATTAAAAGTAATGCTTCCACAAGTATTGAACCAATTATTTTTACTGATGCTATTGTAATAATGGTAACTATTATTATAAAAATATATTCTATCAGTTTTACATTTACACCTCTTACTATTGCTAAGTTTGGATTAAAACTTGCAAGTAACATTCTATTCAAATATGGTATCAAAACAAAACCAATTATTATAGCTGATACAACTAGAATATAGATATCTGTATCATTCACTGTAAGTATAGAACCAAATAGTATACTCTCTAAGGCATGTGAATTTACCTTAGCTGATACATAAATAAGAAGTGAGCCTCCTAATGCTATTGACATTGACAGAAAGACGCCAATCAGGGTATCTGATGCCATTTTAGTCCTATTCTTTGTGTAGTTTATTACTAAACCAAATAATATACAATATGTAAAAAGTGAAATATATGGTGCTGAAAATGGTTCTCCAAGTAGTACACCAATAGCAATTCCTGTCATAGCAGCATGTCCAACTGCTTCTGAAAAGAAAGCCATTTTTTTTGTAACTACCATAGTTCCAATTCCTCCAAGTATTGGACCTATTAACAATGCACATATCATAGCATTAATAACAAAACCATACTTAAAAGAAGACGGAATATCTCCTTTTTCAGCTAAATTCATTAAGAAACTTCTAAAACTTTCTAACATTTTCTCTCCTACAAACTATTTCTGTTTAGAAAATGTATAAAAAATAGTTCGTTACTAGCCAGATTTCTTAACGAATAAAAATTAAGA
>UMEM01008086.1_pt1 | contig 37759 bp, 26 predicted proteins | sample 1964761 | NCBI WGS metagenome assembly UMEM01 (sample SAMEA4836021, study PRJEB28245) | human gut metagenome | biome: gut microbiome; material: fecal sample | place: Denmark | collected 2008 | reverse complement strand
CTTCCGATCGCAAGAAAAGACGGCTCCACCATCGAGCGGGTCTGCGATCCAGAGCGGGGCGAGACCGCTGTGACCCATTACCGGACGTTTGCCTACAACAAGGACGCCGACATTTCTTTCATCCGCCTCCTCTTAGAGACAGGAAGAACACACCAGATCCGGGTCCATATGAAAGCCATCGGGCATCCGCTGCCGGGGGATTTTCTCTACTGCCCGGACTACCGCTTTATCGACCGGCAGCCGCTCCATTCCACATACTTAAGATTTTCCCATCCGGTGACCGGAGAGAAGCTTGAATTCTCCGCATCACTGCCAGAGGACATGAGAAAACTTTTTCCGGACATCAAAAATCCGTCAGGTCCTGTCTTTTTCTAAGGCAGGATCTGACGGATTTTTATTTGCTTTTTTTCAACCACTACATATTAAAGTGTATCTCATCACAAGCAGATTTTCAGCGTATCCTCATATATCTGCTGACTTCTATACTCAGCCGCCCTGGATTCTAAGTCCCTTCGGATAGTGGTTTTTCAGCATCCCGCCAGCTGCCTTCGCAAATCCAAGCGACATGCCGCCGGTAGTAACAAGAACCCAGCCTTTTACCGGAATCTCCCGATTTTCAAAGTCTTCCGCCCGCAGCGTCTCTCCCCGGAGATACCGCAGCGCAAGATCCTCCGATCCGACCTCCACGCTCTGTCTCACATCACTTTTTTTCAGTGCCAGAGCCAATGCATGGGACGGCTCAAACCTGTCTTTTTTCGCGCTTCCGAGGTGCAGGCCCGGTCTCAGTACCTTAAGTCCCTTAAGATCCGGCATCACCTCCGGGACGAGATACAGGTTTTCTCCGAACATCAGAAATTTCTTTCCATTCTCCAGATGTTCCGTGTCTTTCAGATTTTCTTTTTCAAACGTCCGGAACGCAGCGACCGCTTCCGTGAGCGCCGCGTCCTCTTTCGCACGTCCATTTTTACGTCCTCCCTTTTTGCTGTTTTTCTTTTCGTCTGCGTTCACAGTACTTTCCACAGCATCCCAGGATCTCTCACCTTTCACAAGCAGCGCCAGGAAATGACCCTCCCCGTCCGCAAGATGCGGCCAGATCCTCACGGTCTTTTTCAGCTCCTCATCCCCATCTGCCCATTCCGGATGACCGCCGGAAAAATATTTTACAAGCTCCGGCTGCACCACAGAAAACTCCGGATGGCGCTCAAGGAATCTTGCTATGCTCTGCTCGTTCTCCTCGGGTGAAAATGTGCAGGTGGAATAGGCGATCCGCCCACCGTCCTTTAACATCGCCGCTGCGCAGTCCAGGATCCCGTCCTGCAGCCCCGCGCACTGTTTTACATGGTCTGGGCTCCACTCATTTCTGGCGTTCTCATCCTTTCGGAACATTCCCTCGCCGGAACACGGGGCATCCACCACGATCCCGTCAAAAAATTCCGGAAACGCCGGGGCAAGCTGGAACGGATCCATATTCGTCACCACAGCATTTTTCACGCCAAGGCGCTCAATATTCTGGGACAGGATCTTCGCGCGGGCAGGATGGATCTCGTTGCAGACTAAAAGCCCCTGTCCGCCCATTTTTCCGGCAAGATGGGTAGATTTACCTCCCGGTGCCGCGCAGAGGTCCAGGATCTGCTCTCCGGGCTTTGGAGACAGTGCTTCTGCCACAGACATGGCGCTTGGTTCCTGGATATAGTATGCCCCCGCCTCGTGGAACGGATGGCGTCCCGGGCGCATGTCTGCTTCGTAGTAAAATCCCTCTTCTGCCCAGGGAACTTTTGCGAGTCCCTTCAGGTAATCTCCGAGTGGTTCTCCTTCCTCCGGCATCTCCCCGCTCTTCTGCTTTAATGGGTTGACCCGCAGTCCGAATTTCCGCTCCGCGTCATAGCTCCTAAAAAATGCTTCCGCATCACTGCCGAGAAGCTTTTCCATCTTCTCCACGAACGCTTCCGGCAGTTCTCTCTTCGTTTCTTTTTCCATAATCTCCTGATCTCAAAAACGCCCGCCGGGGATGATCCCAGCGGGCGCTCAAGTCCTAAAGTCCTAGTTTCTGTTCTTTTGCAGGCGGCACATCCAGGATATATCCATCTGCAAGACTGTGTCTAAACACATTTGCCCAGCCATATGTCCATCCGGACATAGCTAAACTATCATCTCAACTTACAGCTCGATCTTGTAATCGTCTGCGCCGATACCGTTTACTACATAGTAAGCAGCGCTCTCTTCCGGCTTTACATAGATCTCGATGGTCTTGATATCGCCGACTTTGTTGCCTTTCTTTGTGTAGGCTTTCTTAACAGCTGCAATGAGGTCTTTCTCTGTAACTTCCTTGCCAGCGAACTGTACAACTACGGATGTCTTGATGTCCTTTGCTGTTGTTCTCTTTGCCGGAGCTTTCTTTGCTGTCTCTTTCTTCGGCTCTTCTGCTTTCTTAGCTTCTGCCTTCGGAGCCTCTGCCTTTGCTTCTGCCTTTACTGTCTTTGTCTCTACTGCCTCTGTTGCCTTTACTTCTACAGTGCTATTGCTAACCGGTGCTGCAGCCATTTTCTTTGCTGCGGCTGCGATTGGATTCTTCTTTGCCATAATGATATCCTCCTGAAAAATGTTGACACACAAAACTGTTTTCCTGTCATTTCCTGAGTTGTCGTACTAAATAATCGTCATAGCGCATTATAAGCCCTCGTTAGGATTTTGTCAATAAAATCCCGTAAAACTGGTATTTGTAAGCAAAAAAGATCTGGCAGAACACATATCCGAAAGTGTCCTGCCGAATCAAAATACCAGCTTTATTTTTTGAATTATTCCTGCTGCTTAAATCCCGGGATCACATCGCTCCACTTGTTGATTCCGATGATCTTCTTCGCAAATTCCGTATACTTCAGAGATTTATTTGTATCAATATATTTGAATACGTTGTAAATATTCTTCGGCATAACGGCGATGACCCTGTTCGGGCTTGACATGTCAACTGTCCAGAGACCAAACGAGCAGGACTGCTCTACCTCGATCACCGCATCGACCTGACGGTTTAAGATAAACGCGTCGATATACGGGTTGTTGTCCACAAGATAGTACGCGTAGGCAAATGCCGCCGCCTGGATATCATAGACATCTCCGCGGGTCGCGCTCTTTGATGTAAAGCCTTCCTCAGAGAGAATGATATGGCGGACATTTCCGCCTGCATCACGCATGATGTCCTTCTGGAAGTAATCCGTCAGGACGTTGAGGTTCTTGAAGTTTACGACCGGTGAATCTTCTGTATTGTTGACAGCACCTGTCTGATCATCATCCCAGAACTCCGGCTCCGTCATCGGATGCGGGTACGGGTGGTAGGCAAGTCCCCATTCGATATTTCCCTCGTCGCGGATATCGGCGTTGAACCGGTCGATGAAGTCCTTCGCGCCGTACATCAGATTGGAGTTCGCCCGCTTCCACTCATAGTCTGTGGAGAAGAATACTCTCGCGTTGCGGCTCTGGCTCTTGATTGCCGTGTAGGCCACACGGAATACCTTCGAGTAGAGTTTTGTGTAGGAATCGATGTCCATCGGACCTGTGTAGTTCCAGTTTAAGTTGTTGTTGATCTCGTTTCCGACGATCCAGTTGCTGACGCGGCCGTAATCATCGTGGGCACCGGAGTAGCGCTCCGCCATGAAGGAAAGCAGTGCGCGGGTCGTCTCATATCCCTCTTCTGTGGAGACATTGAAGCCATAGTAGAAAGCTTCGCTTCTCTTCGCGAGTCCGGCCTCATGGAGCTCTGGATAGCTGTCATTCCAGCCGTTTAAGAGGATCGCCGTCACAACAATTCCTTTTGCGGAGAACGCACTGATCATCTTATCATAATCCTTGATGAGATCACCGTTGAAGTTGTAGGTCTTTCCATTGTATTTGTACTTTAAATTGCCGCCCACAAGCTGGTGATACGGGATATTGACCGTCGTGTGCTTCACGCCCAGGTTCAGCGCATCGCCGAGCATATCGAGCTGGATCAGAAGTCCTTTTTTGCTCATTGCCTCCGGGTAATCCTCACGATATTTTGCCACATCGCCCGGGTTCGTCACATAGATCGCATTGCTGATCGGGGTGTAGGTGCTGCCGGTCTTTAACGCAACCACAAATCTGGAATAGAGCATCGTATCCGTGGAATCACCGCTGTATTTTAAGGAGAATTTTAACTTATCAGATTTGTTGCTCCATGCGATGTAGTCCGTTCTGGAGCCTATCTCAGACTCATATGGGTGAAGCTCGAACAGATAATAATATCCATCATCCGGAGTTTCCCCCTTATTTAAAGCGCCGGTCGTAGCTGTTCCTGTGACGGAAATGCTGTTTCCGTTCTCTACCGAACAAGCCTTCAGCCTTGCGCTGTCATAAGCAAAGCTTGTGAAGCATCCCACCGCCGCGGTCATCAGCAGTCCCATAAGAAACGCCGCACCGCTGCGGAATAAGGTTCTTTTTTTCATATCGTTTTCCCGCCTTTCTTTTTGCCTAAACTATTTTATCATCTGTATTTTGATGATTCAATTACAATTCCCTTACGATTTTACGGCAATCTGCCGCCTTTTTCGCCATCTTTGCGGCATCAAAACCACTGGAATCGACCGATTCTGATACGGAAATATAAGCACATTTTTTCCATCAGGCTAGAGAACCGCCAGAACAAGTGCCGCCAGATTCGCCGCGAAATGGAACACCACCGGTGCCTTCACCGTGTTCGTCTTTTCCATAAGATATGCCAGGATCAGCCCCATAAAGAAGCTGTAGATTCCCTGCACAAGATCCCAGTGGAACACACCGAAAAATGCCGCAGTCATAAATGATGCTGCCGGGGCGGACACAAGCTCCTTGCATCTTCCATAGAGAACGCCGCGGAAAAAGTATTCCTCCAGAACAGGGGATGCCGCCAGAAGCACCACAGCCTCCAGCCAGAGATTTCCCGTAAACAGGCTCTCATCCGCCAACACCGCGCCATGGATCTGAAGTGTTTTCACCGCAAAGCCGAATGCCAGGGATATTCCTGCGCCGCCAAAAAATACTGCTGCCGCGATTTTTCCGTTCCAGTGTTCTTTTCCCCGGAACACCGAATCCTCTCTATAAAGATGTACCAGCATCGGAACCGCCACGATCGCCCGGAATAGTGTATCCCACAGGATCACATCGTCCCCGAACAGCGCCGTCTGCGCAAGCGGAAGCTCGATGAGACACGCCACCGCCAGGCAGAACAGAATTGGAAAAAGAATCCTCCGGATCCTGATCTTCAATTGCCTCTCTCCTTTCATGCCGCCGTATTGTGTTGCCGCAGACCGGCACCCAATACGCACACCAACACATCTTACCACATTTTGCGGTGGAATACAAATATCTGAGGACGCATATACTGTAAAAAACAGGTTATCACTATGATTTTTTCTTCCTTCTCTTTTCTGCGGGAACATATCCATCTTCCGCTCTGCCGCTCCCGCATTCCGAGCCCACGCCGTCTCGGAACGTTTCTCCTGGCTCTCATCCTCCTCCCCCTCTCCTACGTCCTCGGCGCTTTCACCGCCACCGTTATTCCGGCAGTCCCGGCCTCCGCTGACGGAAACTGGGGGCTCTCGTTCCAGCAGGAGGGAAAACCGCCTGTGGCAAACGCAACGGCGGATGAATTAAAGCAGTACAATGCCTGGTACGCTGATCTTTCCGGCGAAAAGGTCATCTACCTGACCTTCGACGCCGGATACGAGAACGGCAACACTCCCTCGATCCTGGATGCCCTGAAAAAGCATCAGGTTCCCGCCGCGTTTTTCGTTGTCGGGAACTACCTGGAGACCAGCCCGGACCTCGTAAAGCGCATGATCTCCGAGGGACATATTGTCGCAAACCATACATATCACCACCCGGACATGTCGAAGATCAGCGACCGGGAAAGTTTCGCAAAAGAGCTCTCAAGCCTCGAAGCACTCTACACAGAGATCACAGGGGAGACCATGCGGAAATACTACCGGCCGCCCCAGGGAAAATACAGCAAAGTGAATCTTCAGATGGCAAAGGATCTCGGCTATCAGACCTTCTTCTGGAGTCTCGCCTATGTGGACTGGTATCAGGATAAGCAGCCGGCAAAGGAAGAAGCATTCAAAAAGCTTCTCGGCCGCATCCATCCCGGTGCCATCGTGCTTCTGCACAGTACTTCGTCCACAAACGCGGAGATCCTCGATGAGCTGCTGACGAAGTGGGCGGAGATAGGCTACCGGTTCGGAACATTGGATGAACTTGTCCAGAAGACTGCCGCCACACAATAATTCGAACATATAATACAAAAACACCTGCTGCCCTCTAAATTCATAGAGAACACAGCAGGTGTTTTACCATATCTTATTCCACTTCCGCTGCGATGCGGCATCCCGTCCTAATCCGGCTCCACGATCCGGTATCCGACACCGACCTCTGTAAAAATATACTGCGGCTCCGCCGGATTCTTCTCGATCTTTCTCCGGATATTCGCCATATTCACACGCAGGATCCGGTTATCATTTTTCATGTTCGGTCCCCAGATTTCTTTGATAATATAGTCATAAGTCATGACTTTCCCGGCATACTTTCCAAGAAGACTCACGATCTTATACTCGTTCTGGGTCAGCCCCGCGTCCACACCGTCGATAAACACGCGGTGCTTGTCATAATCGATGGTCAATCCGCCGGATTTAAAAACTCCCGTCTGTCCGCCCGGCTGATTCGGGATCCCAGACCTTGTGTGGCGGATCGCAGTGCGGATCCTCGCGAGAAGCTCGGATGTTCCGAAAGGTTTCGTGATGTAATCGTCGGCTCCGAGATCCAGTGCCTCCACCTTATCCCTCTCATGGGTTCTCGCCGACACAACGATCACCGGCATCGCGGACCATTCCCGCACGCCCTGCAGGATCTTCATGCCGTCCATATCCGGAAGACCGAGATCCAAGATCACCACGTCCGGACACTGGGAGGTCACCATGCTGTATGCCTCCGCTCCCGTCTGCGCAACGATCACATCGTAATTGTTCGCTTCCAGCACTGTCTTGATGAAATTGCTGATCCTCTTGTCGTCTTCCACGACCAGCACTCTGTCTTTAATCTCCATATTCCGTGTCCACTCCTTTCGGCAGCCAGAACATCACTCTGGCACCGCCTTCTTTTCTGTTTTCTGCTTTCATGATTCCGTCGTGGGCTCTTACGATGGTCATGCATACCGAAAGTCCGATTCCCATATTTCGCTTGGAATCACTCTCTTTTCCGTCCTCCGACTCGAAACTTCCGTCGAACATTCTCGGAAGAACGGACTCCTTGATCCCGGCACCGTCATCCTCAACGGAGAATTTCACCTGGTCCCCGTCCTCCGTCACGATCAACCAGATCTTTGTCATGCCGTCCGCGTGGAGCACGCAGTTTTCCAGGAGGTTTACGATCACCTGCTCGATCAGGATCGCGTCCATAGGAACAAACAGGACATCCTCAGGCACTTTCGGGACTACCTCGATATCCGGGAATCGTTTTCTGAATTTCGTAATTGCTCCGCTGATCACGTCCTCCACCAGTTCATCTTCCTTATTGATCCTGGCGGTTCCATCCCCGATCCTCGTGATGGAAAGAAGGTTTTCCACCATCCGGACGAGCCACTGACCCTCGGATTTCATGTCCTCAAGGAGTTCCAGGATATTTTCCTTAGAGAGTGCGTCATAGTTGTCGATGATCCCGGACGCGGAGCCGACGATCGCCGTCAACGGGGTGCGGATATCGTGGGACACCGCCCGCAGGAGGTTTGCCCGCATCTTCTCCCGCTCAACCTCCAGCCGCATCTGTTCCTGTTTCTTGATCTGGGTCGTCAGGGCGCTGACGCTGCAGGCCACAGCCAACATGGCGACGAAGGTCAGCGGGTATCCCGTGATCGCAAAGTTCAGTTTGAAATATGGGAATGTAAAAACGTAGTTCACACCGAAAACAGCGATGATCGATGCGACGATTCCATAAACATATCCATCCGTAAAGCGGGACACAAACAGCACCGCCAAAACGAACAACAGCGGGACGTGCGTGTCTGATTCTGAGATCCTCTGGACAAGAAAACAAAATGCCGTCGCGATTCCCAGGATCCCGAACGCGATCCCGCTGTTCTTTAACACTGATCTGACTTTTGTGCTCATAGGGGAACCTCCGGTTTCTTATAATGATCCAAAAAAACAACTGGCACCTTCAACGCCGGCTGTTTCTCTTTTGGACTATTATAACATAATTTCTGCTAAATTCGTGTTAAGATTGCAGATAATTTTCCGAAAAATCACCCATTTTGGTTATACTCTATTTGCTGCATGAAATATAACCGATCTTGCTGCTCCTGCGCATTCTGAATCAACATGCCCATTTGCCCGCTGCTGACTGTGATCCTGCGCTTTATCATATTTTAACGATACAAAGAATATCCATATTTCACTTTCCTGTAGATCTTCTGTGCGATCATGACCGGAATATACCCCGTGATCACGATGGTCGGAATACCGCCTACGATTGCGACAAGGATGATGAAAAGGATCGAAAATAAATTAGCCATGATATATACCTCCCAAATTCTTCTTTTACATCCACCCCGCTTTTGTTTCCTGCAAAGAATCTTTGCGAAATTTCTTTTTTCGGGATGTTTTTAATCTGACAGGATGAAATTCCTCTCCTGTTTTTAAGTCGGAACATATATATCACAGAAATTTTATTCCTGCTACCTTTTAGTCTGCTTTTTAGCCGCCGCTTAATCGCTTATTTTTCCTCCTTAACGCAAATTTTGCAAATAACAGATACAATATATTTCGTCAGGATTTTTGTAACTTTTGTATGTATTTTTCGTATTTTGCGTCGTCTTAACAGACTTTTTCAAAAATATAATTTAATTTTTGCAGTCTGGTCTTCCCTGAAAACGCTAAAAAGAGCTGCTGACCCCAATATAGTCATACAGCTCTTTTCAGCCTTGCGCAGAAAACCTGTCTCCGCGTTTTATTTACTTCTCAAGCATCTTGTCCGCATGGTCAAGGGCTTCCTCAATATTCCTGCAGAAATTCTCTCTTCCCACAAGATCCACGAATCCGGCTTTCTCCATGGCGCGCATCGGCTGCTCGTTGACATGGGACAGGATCAAGGTGACTCCGTTCTTTTTGCAGCGCTCGTAGAGGGCTGTCATGGAGTTCATGGCTGTGCTGTCCGCCGCCGGAACCGCCCGCATACGAAGGATCAGACATCTTGTGACTTCGTTCACTTTGATCTGGTTGATGCGGTCAGCCGCGCCGAAGAATAACGGTCCTGTGAGCTCGTATACCGCAAGCTCCATAGGGATCTGGCGAAGCTTGGCCGGGTTGATCTCCTCGGCTGCTACCTTCAACTGCGCCTCTTCCACGGACATTGTTTTCTTCGCTCCCCTGGAAGCTTCCTCCGCCTCGCGCTTCTGCTCCTCGACCTCTTCCACATGGAGCCAGCTTCTGACTCCCATCTCGTCGCTCATGCGCTTCATGAACAGCAGACAGGAAAGTACCATGCCCACCTCGATCGCTACGACAAGATCGAAGACTACTGTTAAGAAGAATGTGATCACAAGAACAGCGATATCGCTCTTCGGAGCTGTCTTTGCGAGTCTTGCGAATGTTCTCCACTGGCACATGTTGTATGCAACCATGAAGAGGATCGCCGCGATCGTCGGCATCGGGATCCAGCTTGCGTAAGGCATCAGGATCACAAGAATCAGAAGAAGAACACCTGCGTGGACCATTCCGGCTACCGGAGTGCGTCCGCCGTTCTTGATGTTTGCTGCTGTACGGGCGATGGCTCCTGTTGCCGGGATTCCGCCGAATAACGCAGAAACGATGTTTCCTGCACCCTGGGCCACAAGCTCTGTGTTGGAGCGGTGTTTTCCGCCGATCATGCCGTCCGCGACAACACAGGAAAGCAGGGACTCAATGGCTGCCAGGATCGCGATGGTGAAGGCATCCGATAAAGAGCCCTGAATCACGTCATAGCTGAAGGCCGGCATATGGAAAGCCGGGAGCGCGTTGCTGACGCTGTAGAGGTCGCCGATGGTGTTAACCTGTAACGGAAGGAATTTCACCATCACGATACCAACGAGAACCGCCACTAAGGATCCCGGGATCTTCTCCGTGATCTTCGGCATTACGATGAGGATCGCCAGGCAGACAAGACCTACGATCAACGCATGAACATTCATGGTTCCGAAACCTGCGGCAAAAGCTTTTAACTTCTGCATGGTCTCGATGGTCTCCATACCTGCCGGGTATGTGACACCAAAGAAATCTTTTAACTGTCCGATCACGATGGTCACCGCGATACCGGAGGTGAATCCGGTGGTGATCGTAAACGGAATAAACTTAATTAAGGAACCAAGCTGGCAAAATCCCATGATGACAAGGATGATACCTGCCATGATCGTTGCGACTGCCAGTCCTTCCACGCCGCTTCTCGCAACGATACCGGCTACGATCGTAGCGAAGGCTGCTGTCGGTCCTGCGATCTGTACCTGGCTGCCGCCTAAGAATGAGATCACGAAGCCTGCCGCGATAGCCGTGTAGATTCCCTGCTCCGGACCCACGCCGGACGCCAGTGCCAGCGCGATGGATAGTGGAAGGGCGATGATGGCTACGATGATACCCGCTACGACGTCAGACATCAGCTGGGCACCGGAATACTTCTTCAATGTTGTGAACAACATTGGACGTATTTTTTCCATACTCAATATTCTCCTTTTTCTTACCTGTGTGTGTAAAAGTAACTGTCTGGTCCCGAAAAAAGACCACGAGTATTTATTATACAGGAAAATGTGAGGCTGTCCAGTTTTTTCGAATTTTTAGCGGAGATAGTTATGAATTTAACATTTTTGCATGTTAAATTCATACTTAAATGCCCATTTTACGGAAATCACCACTGTTTTTCCGCAAAAAATCCCCCGCGCATACCTGCCTTACAGATACACACGGGGAATTTACGCTTCTTTACAGCTATTTTATTTCTCTGCGCTTTCCTTGTTTGCTTTGCTGTCCAGAGTATTTAAACTCATATCATTGTAGTCATCCAGATTCAGATTTCCCATCATCTTATCTACAACAAGTGCATTCGTCAGGGAACCCGTGACGTTGATCATGGTTCTCGGCATGTCGATGATCGGGTCTATGGCTAAGATCGGACTGACCATACCGAACTGGGCGCCCATACCGACACCGGAAAGTCCGACGGAAGCAGCCATGGTCGCTGTTCCAGGGATACCTGCGATTCCAAGGGAACCGATGGCGACAACAAAGATCGTCATCACGATCATTGTGATATCGACCGGTGTTCCTGTCACGTTGCAGACATAGATGATAAGGAGTGACGGGAAGATACCTGCGCAGCCCTGCATGCCTGCTGTGGTACCGAATCCGGCTACAAAGCTTGCGGTACCCTGATCAACACCAAGCTTCTTTGTCAATGTCTCGATGGTCATCGGAAGGCATCCAACGCTGGAGCGGGATGTGAATGCCATCAGCATCGTCGCGAAAGATTTCTTTATGTAGATCACCGGATTCAGTCCGTTCACCATAAGGAAGACCAGCTGGAGGATGAACTGGACAGCTGCTGCCACATAAATGGCAATGATGAACTTACCGACCTCTAAGATGGAGGAAAGTCCTCTCTGGGCGATGGTGTTTGCGAGAAGTGCCATAACTGCCCACGGCATATAGTCTAAGATCAGAAGCGCCATATTGATCATCGCCTTGTGGGCCGCGTTGATCAGATCATATAACGGCTTTGCAGCTTCCTCACTCTCGTAGTTGATCCACCAGATCGCAAGACCCAGGAATGCGGAGAAGATTACAAGACCGATGATGTTGCTGTCTACCATAGCCTGAACGATATTTCCTGGGATCAGTTTTTTTATCGTGGTGGCTACCGGAGTGATCTCCTTTGCGGTGGCTGTGGCGTCCTCAACAAGGGCAGCGCCTTTTCCGACACCAAAAAGCATACCGATGATGATACCTGTGACGGCTGCGATGGCAACCATTCCCATGGTGACCATGAGCGTCTTTTTGACGAGCTTCGCCATGCTGTCGCCCTGTTTCATGTTGATGATGACCTGCATAATAGAGATCATGACTAACGGAACGACGATCATCTTGATCAGGTTTATGTAGCCGCCTCCGAACATTGCGAACCAGGTAGTTGTCTCAGCGACAAACGTCACTTCCATCGGTGCGTCCGGGAATCCAGCCACAAGCTGGATCGCAAGGCCAAGAACAAGTCCAAGACCTGTGCCGACCATAACGACTGCCGCAAAATCCATGTGTTTCTTATGGTACAAAACATGGATCAGATAAAACAGAACAGCAAGAACAGCGAGGAACACGATGGTCTTCACGTCGCTGATCATCAAAAACTGCTGTAAAAATACATTTTCCATAACTTTTTTCTCCTAAATAATTTTTCTGCACTGCTCAAACAGTACATTTCTCCACACTTTTCACATGGAGAACCTTCTCCGACACGGTAAACTTCACCTCATATCCGGCAAATTCCATACCATAAACCCGGTCCGGATCCTCCTGGTAGGACGGGCGGGGATCCTGGGCCAGAACTGCGCGGAGCGGATCCCGCTTTTCTTCCGGCAGGAACTCCAGAAGTTTTTCCGGGATCTCCACCGCAAGCCCGTACTCTTTCGTCTGGTCCGTGAAGCCGCCCTTCGCTTCCGGGTGGCTGTCCGCAAAGGGGACGTAGGGCTTGATATCAAAGACAGGCGTCCCATCCATCATGTCCGCCCCCGTGACAACTAAGACCGGAGCGCCGTTTTCCAGGTATTCCACTCTTTTAAGCTTCACGACGGAAAGTCCCAGGGGATTCGGACGGAACGGGGATCTCGTGGCAAACACACCGACTCTCATGTTTCCCCCGAGTCTCGGCGGACGCACCGTCGCTGACCAGTTTCCCGGCTTTCTGACGTTCTCCGAAAACTCCCAGATCAGCCAGAGGTGGGAGAACTCTTCGATCCCCCGGATGGCCTCAGGATTGGAAAATTCCGGCTCAAAGACGATCTTCGCCTCCAGATCACCCGTCAGGCCGCTCTGTCTCGGAATTCCGAATTTTGTCGGGAAATCCGTGTGGATATACGCCACCGGGCGGATCATATGGTCCGCGTTCTGATTTTCTTTTTTTCCTGCTGCCATATCTTTCTCCCCCTTATCAGTGTGTTTTCCACTCTGTCCTCTGCCCATAAAACAGACCGGGCGCTCCCGCATAATTATTTTTCTCTGGTGGCTTCACCATTTCATGACTGCTCCGTCACCCTTCTGATCCTTCTGACGTTTCCATCCATTTTCTCAGATCCGCCATCATCTTCTTCGCGTCCATGACACCGATCTGATATGTCTTTTCGATCTCCTCGGCGCTCTTGCAGATCCTCGGGATCGTGAGAGGAACGCTCGGACGGATCACGAAAACTTCGCCCGCCCTTTCCAGCTTTTCGATATTCCGGATACTCATGTTGTACTCGACAGCCCGGTTCTTAAGTGCCTCTGCGAACTTCGGGTATTTATGGTACACAATATCCGCCATCCATGTATTTTCCGGCTTTTTCCGGTACTCTGAGTCTCTCGTGAGGACCACAACATTGCGCTTATATCCCAGTCTCCGGAATGCTTCCACCGGGACACTATCCGTACATCCGCCGTCGAGCAGTTTTCTGCCGTCAAGCTCCACAAACTTTGACACATATGGAAGTGACGCTGATGCCTGGATATAGCCGATATCACGCTTCATATCGTGAAGCTTCGCGTAGACCGGCTTCCCCTTCTCAACATCGCTGCAGACCACGTAGAAATCGGTGTGCTCTTTATTTTTATTAAACGTGTCATAATCATAAACATCCAGGATCTCTGGAAGTTCATGGTAACAGAAATCAGTATCCACAAAATTTCCTGTCCTGATCAGATTTTCGGTGCTCATAAAGCGCTTGTCCGCACAGTATTTTTTATAATACCGAATGCTTCTTCCCTTCTGTTCCGAAAGGAAACTGCATCCATGGACCGCTCCCGCCGAAACGCCGATCACCCCGTCAAAGGTAAGGCCTTCATCCAGAAATACGTCCAGGACTCCCGCCGTATAGATGCCGCGCATACCGCCGCCTTCCAGCACAAGTCCTGTTTTATTCTTATTTTTCTCCATCTTCTGATCCATCTTAAAGTTCCTCCTTTCCTGCTCACTGTGACATGTCTTTGCTGGATCTTTCCACTAAAAAACGAGTCAAGTACGTATTTTACAACGAAAGCGGCTTTCCGTCAAGGAAGCCGCTTTTATTTGATAACTCTTTAATCTGTTGCTTTGCGGCCTGAACCGGAAAAACAAGCTGCCACGCACTTAGTCCACCAGTTTCTCCAGCTCACTCACATACTCCGTCCTGTCGCTGGTCACATGACCTGCTTTCGCGGCATATAAGGAGACTGCCGTCTGGGATTTCTTCACCGGCTGCATTGTTCCGGCACCTGCCACGCAGCCGCCCGGGCATGCCATTCCTTCCAACAGGTATCCGTTGTACTTTCCTGCCTTGGCAAGCTGTAAAAGTTTCTTGCACTCCTTTAAGCCCTCGGCGTTCGCCACCCTGATCTCCTTATCCGGGTACATCTCGGCGATCACATCCACCACGGATTTCGCGACGCCGCCGGCAACCGCGAAGTTTCTTCCGTCCCTGGATGCCGCATTGACTCCGCCCTCATCCTCCGTGATGTTCTCGAGATCCACATGCTTCGCGTCAAAGATTCCCGCCATCTCCTCGAAGGTCAGGACGAAATCCACCTCACTCCGCACAGATTTTCTCATGGCTTCCAGTTTTTTCGCCGCGCAGGGCCCAATAAAGACCACCTTTGCCTTCTCATGCTGCTTCTTGATGAGTCGCGCGGTGAGCGTCATCGGCGTCAGCGCCATGGAGATGCAGTTCGCGTAATCCGGGAACAATTTTTTCGCCATCATGGACCATGCCGGACAACAGGATGTCGCCATAAACGGCAGCTGTTCCGGAACTTCCTTCACGAAGTCCTCCGCCTCCTGCACCGCGCAGAGGTCCGCGCCGATGGCGACCTCAAAGACGTCCGCAAAGCCCAGGGCCTTCATCGCCGCCCTCAACTTTCCAGGTGTTACCTTCGGGCCAAACTGACCGACAAATGCCGGTGCCACAGCAGCGTACACTCTCTCACCTGTCTGGATCGCGCGGATGACCTGGAAGATCTGGGACTTGTCCGCGATGGCTCCGAACGGGCAGTTCACGAGGCACTGTCCACAGGAGACGCACTTGTCGTAGTTGATATCCGCCTTTCCGTTCTCGTCCGAGCGGATAGCATCCATGCCGCAGGCCGCCGCGCAGGGGCGCTCCTGGATGATGATGGCATGATAGGCACAGACATTCGCACACTGTCCGCACTTGATGCACTTATCCGGGTCGATCCTGGATCTTCCGTTTGTGCGGTCCAGACTCACCGCGTCCTTCGGGCACACCTCCACGCACGGGTGGGCAAGGCAGCCCTGGCAGCCGTCTGTCACATAGACCCGCTTTTCCGGACATGCATTGCAGGCGAATTTGATCACATTGATGAGCGGCGGCGTGTAGTATGTCTCCGGCTTATCCGCCTCCTCGATCCCCTGGGATACCGGTGCCGGGTCCGATGCCCCGCGGTACGGGAGTCCCATGGCAAGACGAAGCCGCTCGCCCACGATCGCCCTCTCCAAAAAAACATCGTTTCTGAAATTTCCGACTTCTCCCGGAATGATCTTATACGGAAGTTCCTCAATCCGTTTGTCCACCGGCCATTCCGTGTGGTACGCCATTCTCGCCACTTCCCTGAAGATCCGGTGGCGGATCTCCTGGATCCTTGTCTCTACGCCTCTCATAAGCTTTCCTCCAATCATGATCGTCCGCATGGATTTCCTGTCTTGTTAAAAATATAACACTTATATCATGTTCATTCAAGCACAATTTCCTTATCTACTCATGAATTTTTCCGCACCCTGCACAGCTTTTTCATGAACCAGTCTTCAGGATACAAATCATTTGCAATTTATTTTATCTCATTCTATAATAAAAGCAGTTTGTAACTGTGAAGATCTACGGAACAGTTACTGCAGTTTTATCATTGAAAGGAGATTTTTCCATGGCATTCAAAGAAGTTGATATCAAAAGTCTGAATTTTAATCCCTTCACAAAGATCGGTTCTGAGTGGATGCTCATCACCGCGGGCGACGAATCCGGCTATAACACCATGACAGCAAGCTGGGGCGGTCTCGGCGTCCTCTGGGGCAAGAATGTTGCCACCTGCTATATCCGTCCGCAGCGCTACACAAAGAAATTCGTGGACGCAAACGATACATTTACCCTGTCCTTCTACGGACCGGAGTACAAGCAGGCACTCTCCATCTGCGGTTCTAAGTCAGGCCGCGACTGCGACAAGGTCAAAGAAGCTGGACTTACCCCGTATTTCACAGACGGAACAGCTGCTTTCGAGGAGGCCAGCATGGTCTTCGTGTGCAGGAAGCTCTACGAGGATGAGATCAAGCCGGAGAACTTTATCGCAAAAGAGAACGATGGAAAATGGTATCCGGAGAAAGATTACCACACTGTTTATATTGCAGAGATCACAAAAGTTCTCGTAAATGAATGATAGAACGTAACTATTCAGTGCCTTCATAGTTACGTGCAAAAACCCATTCCAGATCAGCTTCGCTGATGGGATTTTTGCCTTCCAGCCTATGTTTTCTTACGGTCAGCGCAGCAAGTGCGCAGACCTACTGAACAGTTACGATAGAACTTACTATAAAAGGCATGTGGATCAGATTTCTCTGATTTTTACATGCCTTTTTCTTCAAATAGTTATTTTTCCAGCTTTAATCTGATTTTTACCTGTATCCGGTGCACCGCCGCAACTGCTGTTTTCGACTTTTTTCTTTCTTTTTTCAAGTCTCCTCTTTTTCGCTGACTTCCCGTATTTTCCGCCATTTTTGCACTATCTTAGCGAAATTTTAGCACTATTTTCCCTTTTCCATCCCCGCAATTCTTGACTTTTAAAAATTCAGGCACTAAAATACTGAATGAATTGGCAGAAATCGGCATGATTTTAGATGCAAAACGGTTTTATGCCTTTTTTCTTTCTAAACTATACAGATAAGGACTAACAGAGAAAAAGATAACCGTCACCTTCAAAGCAATCGGACTGTTATCAAGATGAAAGAATACGATTATGAAAAAGTTACTGATCGGAATCGATGTCGGTTCCACCACAACAAAGATCACGGTCCTGGATGCCGGGACCGAGACACTTTTATACTCTGACTACCGCCGCCACCACGCGGACCAGCTCGCCAGCGTCCTCTTCGCGATCCGGGAAGCGGCAGAGCGTTTTCCTGACTGTGACGCCAGGATCATTCTCACCGGTTCCGGCGCAAAACCTGTGGCCGAGGCGGCTGGCACCCCCTATATCCAGGAGGTCGTTGCTAACTCCATCGCCTTAAAGAAGACCTACGAGACTGTGGGAACCGCCATCGAGCTCGGCGGACAGGATGCGAAGATCATTTTCTTTAAAAACGACACGCGGACCGGCACTTTAAATGTCGCAGACATGCGCATGAACGGAAGCTGTGCCGGCGGAACCGGTGCCTTCATCGACGAGGTCGCTTCGATTCTCCAGACACCGCCGGAAAAGATGAATGAGCTGGCAGAAAATGGAACCTGCGTCTACGATATCTCCGGCCGCTGCGGTGTTTACGCGAAGACCGATATCCAGCCTCTGTTGAACCAGGGTGTCGCGAAGGCAGATATCGCCCTCTCCTCCTTCCATGCCATCGCCAAGCAGACCATCGGAGGATTGGCGCAGGGGCTCGATATCCGCACCCCCGTTGTCTTTGAGGGCGGACCTTTAACCTTCAACCCGAAGCTCATTGATGTGTTCTCCGATCGGCTGAACTTAAAAGAAGGGGAACGCCTTGTTCCGGAACACCCGGAAATCATGGTAGCCTACGGCGCTGCCCTTTCCTTAAACGGCATGTTCAGAGAGACCGAAGACGATGCGAATGCAGGCTCTTTTTCCTATTCTTCCCTGAAAGACTGGGTATCCAGACTGGAACATGTCCAGGAAACGATCAAAAATAAGCATCTCACCGAGCATGCAGAGGCGGCACCGCCGTTCTTCACATCCAAAGAAGAATATGACACATTTTTAAAGGAACATCCCAAGGGAGATTTCACACCTCCGCCCCTGACTCCTGGAACTACCGTCCAGGCATGGCTCGGCATCGACTCCGGAAGCACCACCACGAAATTCGTCCTCATGGGCGATGACGGAAAGCTTCTGGACTTCTTCTACGCCTCCAACCAGGGTGACCCCCTGACGGTGGCAAAGAACGCCCTGATCACCATGAGGAACCGGTTCCGTGATGCCGGAGTGAATTTAGATATTCTCGGCTGCGGCTCTACCGGATACGGCGAGCTGCTGTTCTCCAAGGCGTTTTCCACCGAGTACCACGTTGTGGAGACCGTTGCCCACGCGAGGGCCGCTTTCCAGTACATGCCGGATATCACGTTCCTTCTCGATATCGGCGGCCAGGATATGAAGGCTATCTGGCTGGACCACGGGATCATCACGAACATTCTTGTAAACGAGGCATGTTCCTCGGGATGCGGTTCCTTCCTTGAAAACTTTGCCTCCACCTTAAAGATCCCGGTGACGGAGATCGCCTCCGCCGCCTTTCGGTCGGAAGATCCGGCAGTCCTCGGCAGCCGCTGCACCGTCTTCATGAACAGCAGTATCGTCACCGAGCAGAGAAACGGCAAAAAGCCGGAGGACATCATGGCGGGACTCTGCCGTTCCATCATCGAGAACGTCTTCACGAAGGTCATCCGCATCTCGAATCTGGATTCCCTTGGCGACAGGATCATGGTCCAGGGCGGAACGTTCCGGAACGACGCCGTTTTAAGGGCTTTTGAGCAGTACACCGGCAGAAGGATCGTCCGCGCCCCGTACCCGGGCATGATGGGTGCCATCGGCGCCGCGATCCTCACAAAGGAGGCAATGGCGGACGGAAAGAAAAAGAGGTCATTCATCGGCCTTGATGCCATGGATTCCTTCTCTTACACACATGAAGCCAACATGCCGTGTCCGTTCTGCACGAACCACTGCAAGCGCACCATCGTCCGTTTCTCCAATGGCCAATCCTGGGTCACAAACAACCGATGCGAGCGCGGCGAGGTCTTAGGCGACCCGAAGGACCCGGCAGTCCGGAAGCTCCAGCGGGAACGGAAGGAGGCGCAGGCAAAGGTCCCGAACTGCTATAAGATCCGCGAGTCCTTACTCTGGAAAGACTACCCGGTACCGGAACATGTGACTGACCGGAATATCACGATCGGAATCCCGCGGGTACTCTCCTTCTGGGAGACCATGCCCTTCTGGTCCACATTTTTTCGCTCCTTAGGCTTCACAGTCCGCGTATCCGCCCCCAGCAGCCACAAGCTCTACGAGGAAGGTCTCTACGCGGTGGCCTCTGACACGGTGTGCTTCCCGGCAAAGCTTGTCCACGGCCATATCCGCAGCCTCGCGAAAATGCATGTGGACCGGATCTTTATGCCATCCATCACCTCCGTGCAGTCGGAGAATAAGGAGAAGAGCAGCGAGTGGATGTGCGCCATCGTAAAGGGCTATCCTCTCGTCATCAAGAACTCCGACAACCCGGAACATGTTTTCGGAATTCCATTTGACGATCCTCTGTTCCACTGGTACACAAACAAGGACCGGGACGAACAGCTGACAAAATACATAAAAGACACTTACAATATTCCGGACGAGGAGATCAGGAATGCGATCCGATTTGCCGACATGGCAGAGAATTCCTTTCATCAGGAGCTTTCCGCCGCCGGCAAGGCGATCTTAGATCAGGTGACGGAGGAGAACCGCTACGCTGTGATCCTGGCATCGAGACCCTACCAGAACGATCCACTGGTCAACCACAGCCTGCCGGAGATGTTTACGAGTCTCGGCATCCCGGTGCTCACCGCCGACGCGGTCCCGGGCGTCAACGACGTGGATCTCACGAACAGCCGCCTGGATGTGGTAAACAACTATCACGCGCGAATGCTGGGCTCCGCCGTCATCGCCGCCGAGAATTCGCATCTGGAATATGTCCAGATCGTAAGCTTCGGTTGCGGACATGACGCGTACCTTTCCGACGAAATCATAAGACTCATGAAACAGGTCTCCGGAAAGATCCCGCTTATCTTAAAGCTCGACGAGAGTGAGATCCAGGGACCTCTGCGGATCCGTGTCCGCTCCTTTATTGAAACGATCCGCATGCAGAGGGAGAAACATGAGGACGTGGAGGTTCACGCCCTCCCCGATCCGTACCCGGTAAAATACAAAAAGTGTGACCGGAAACAGCGCATCGTCCTGGTTCCGAACACCTCCCATGCCTTCTGCCGCGTCATGTCGGCAGCCATGGCTAAGCAGGGACTCCGCGCGGAGCCGCTGCCTGTCGGCCGTGACGAGGCGATCCGTCTCGGAAAGAAGTATGTCCATAACGACATCTGCTTCCCGGCTCAGATCGTCATCGGCGAGGCACTTGCCGCTTTGGAGAGCGGAAAATATAACGGAAAAGAAGTTGCCATTGCCACCGGAAAGTACATCGGTGACTGCCGCCTGACCCATTACAGCGCTCTGCTTCGGAAAGCACTTGATGACGCGGGATTTTCCGATGTGCCGATCCTCACGAATGATGACACGGACTTCCACAACCTTCATCCTGGTTTTCGCTTAAGTCTCCCATCGGCTCTCCGGATCGCCTACGCGCTTCCGATGATCGATATTCTGGAAGAACTTCTCAGAAAGATCCGCCCGTACGAGCTCACAAAGGGAAGCGCCGACGCCGCCTTCGACCAGGCGCTGGACGCTGTGATCGATGGGCTCGCCGCCCATGGAGTCACCGGTGCGAAGCATGGATTCTCAAAGGCCATTGAGATCATGAAGCAGGTTCCTTATGACCGCTCCCATCCGAGACCTACCGTACTGATCGTCGGCGAGTACCTCTTAAACTTCCATCCGGGAGCAAACCACGATATTGAGGCGTTTTTAGAGCAGAATGGTTTCGAGATCATCGAAGCCCGCATGTCCGATGTCATCCAGAAGTCCTACTTCTACCGGGATATGCAGGTCCGGGAGTATCATTTAAATAAGCCGTTCCAGAAAAAACTCTGGTACCGGATGGCAGACATGTTCTTCGATCTCGCCCATGACGCGGCTGACAAGATCGCGAAAGCCCATCCTCTTTACACCGAACCGGCTGTCCGGCTTCCGGAACTCGTAAAGAAGAGCGATTCGATCATCCACCACACCTTCGATGCCGGAGAAGGCGTCCTGATCCCAGGCGAGATCCTGCACCATGCCGCTCATGGCTGCCGCGCTTTCGTGATCCTGCAGCCATTCGGCTGCCTGCCGAACCATGTGGTAGGGCGCGGAATCTCCAAGCGCTTAAAAGAGCTCTACCCCGATGTCCAGATCCTGCCCCTCGATTACGATCCGGATGTCAGCTTCGCGAACATCGAGAACCGTCTCCAGATGCTGATCATGAATGCGAAGGAGCAGAGTGCGGAGAAGGACGCGTAAAATATGAGCTTTCTTTTTCATGTAAAAGAGAAATCTCAGTTACCACAGGCGGTACTTAATTAAATATCGTTTACAATCACATTTAGGGGCGTGTGAAAACAATTCTGATATCAATAATGGGACTGCCGCACTAACTGATATGCTAATGCGACAGCCCCAAAAATAAGTTTTTATATTCTATTTTACCACCGGATCCAGATCTTCCCGCCGAATTTCCAGTTTCCGTAGAGGAGCCGGCCGAACAGACACAGGCAGATGGCGGCGAAAAAAAGGAGTGTGAGACGGTCGGAACCTGCGAATGTCGTGAGCAGGGCGAGGAAAGAAGTCAGGGCAAGGTACAGGAGATTCATTCCCTGGAAGCGGACAAAGCGGTCTTTTTCCCGGATCTCGTCGTTCTTCTGGATCCGCTCGTAGGATCTTCCTTTTCCCTTTAACAGCCAGGTGCCAAGTACGGCCCATTCGATCATTAAAATACAGAGTATATACTTTGTGAACATATGCCTTCCTCCTTCACTCCATTATTCTATTTTGACTCGTAAAGAACTGCACTTCCCTGTGCCAGGCTCTTCTTCACATCGATGACTCTCTGGTTCGCGCTGCCCTTCCAGTGCAGGGTCACGTCCTTTTCTGCCTCGATAAACGGGCCGTCCACGAGGACGTCCACGTGTTTCAGGAACGGAAGCTCTTTGATATCTTCCCAGAGAAATCCCGTATACAGCCAGATTGTCTTTTCCGGGAATTTTTTGTGGATCTCCTCGATCAGCTCTCCCGTCTCCTTCCTATTCTGCCAGTGGAGCGGATCGCCGCCGGAGAAGGTCACGCCGGAGATCCAGGACGGGGCCAGGGCCTCAAAAAGTTCCTCCTTCGCCGCCTCATCGAAAGGCAATCCGCCCTTCACGTCCCATGTCACCGGGTTCTGACATCCCGGACAGGCGTGGCTGCAGCCCGCCAGCCATAAGACTGTGCGCAGGCCGTCGCCATTTAACATGTCCTCTTTTGTTATGTTGTGGTATCGCATTTTCTTTATCCTTTATCTGTGTTCTTCAGTGTTCATCACATGCTCTTTCTCTCAGCGATCTCGGCCATCTTCGCGTCATTTAATCTTGTATCGCCTTTCACACGGGAATAGCTTAGATACCCGTTCATCCGGTCGATCTTTGTGAGGTTTTTGCTTCCGCAGACCGGGCACACATCCATATTCAGTTCCTCGTGTCCGCAGTCATCGCAGTAGGACAGGGACAGGTTTACACCCTCGTAGAATCCCATCTTCATGGCGCGGCGGACCAGGGAGCGGATCGCCTCTTTGTTGTAGTCGATCGGGTACTTCACATACTGGATCTTTCCGCCGTTGGAGAGCTCCCAGAACCGGTGTTCCAGGTTCTGCTTCTGGATCGGGGTGATGTCCTCGGTCACATGGCAGTGGAAGCCGTTGCTGACGTACTCGCGGTCGGAGACATTCTCGATGATTCCGTACTTCTTCCTGAACTGCTTTACCTGCAGACCGCAGAGGTTCTCCGCCGGCGTGGCGTAGATCGCGTAGAGGTTTCCGTCTTCATGCTTAAACTGCTCCACCTTCTCGTTGATATGCTTTAACACCTCGATGGCGAACACTCCGTCCTCCACCAGGGATTTTCCGTTATAAAGTCTCTGGAGCTCGTTGAACGCCGTGATTCCAAAGGACGCCGTCGCTGTCTTTAAGAGCGGCTTGATCTTATCGTGAAGTCCTAAGCGGCCGCCGTAGAATCCGCCCTCGCAGTAGGCAAGCGGGTTCGTGGAGGCGCGCATCTCGCCGAGGTACGCGTAGGTACGGATATGGATCTTACGGATCAGCTCCAGGTAGTAGTCGAGGACCTCATAGAAATCCCTGCTCTCCTGTCTCGCCTTCGCGAGAATCATCGGAAGATGCAGGCTCACAACGCCGATGTTGAAGCGGCCGACAAACACCGGAACGTCATTCTCGTCCGCCGGTTCCATGCCGCCCCTCTCATACCACGGTGAAAGAAAGGCGCGGCATCCCATGGGGCTTATGATCTTTCCATACTTTTTATACATGCTGGCGATATATCCCTCACCGCTCAATGACAGCCAGTCCGGATACATCGTCTTTGAGGAACACTCGATTCCTGCCTCGAATACGTCCTCCAGCTCTTTTCCCGGTCCGTGGAGGTTCTCATCATATAAAAATACAAGCTTCGGGAACAGTACCGGCTTCTTGTGGCCTTCTTTTCCCTGGCCTTTCTTTCTGACGTTCAGCATCGTGATAGTGGCCATCTTCGCGAAGCGGCTTGTTCCGGTTCCCGCTGTCATGGTGATAAACGGGTAGTCACCGCGGCTGGAGGAAACAGAGTTAAACTTGTACTCCCATCCCTGGAATCCCTGTTCCATCTCGCGCTGGACGTCGTTCCATGCCACTTCTTTTGCCTTCTCCTCATCGAGGCCAAGGTCAATATACTTTGTGATATACTTTCCGTAAGATTTCTCCGCGTAAGGCGCCAGGATATTCTCCACGTTCGGCACCGTAAAACCGCCATACTGCTGGCTTGCGGCACTCAGGACAATATCGCCGATAACGTCAAAGGCCACATCCAAAGTCTTCGGCTCGTTGTACCAGATATTTCCCATCTCGAATCCGCCGCTTAAGACCTCATTGACATCAAAGAGGCAGCAGTTCATCGTATCACGGCGCGCGGACATGTCGTGGATATAGATATAGCCGTCGCGGCATGCCTGAAGTTCTTCAACGGTCATAAAGAACTTCTGGTATAAGGATTTATTTAACTCGTTGAAGATCAGGCTCCGCTTCGTGGAGACTAAGGCACTGTCGGTGTTGCTGTTTTCCTTGTCGCCGATATACATGATGGACTGGCTCTTTTTGTAGACCTCGTCCAACATCTGGACGAAATCCTGCTTGTAGTTGCGGTAATCGCGGTAACTCTTTGCGACCACCGGATTGACGCGCTCCAGGGCGCCCTCGACGATATTGTGCATCTGGGCGATCGGCACCTCCGCCTGATCCAGGTCCTCCGCCTTCTCCTCCACGAACTCACAGATAAATTTACTCTCAGCCTTTGAGAAGGTTATCATCGCGCGGTTTGCGGACTTATTCACCGCCGCCAGGACTTTCTGGACATTAAACTCTTCCTTTGTCCCGTCTTTCTTGATCACTTTGATCTCACTGCATTTCATGATATGGAATCCTCCTCGTCGGTTTCGCTGTTGTCTTCGCTTTCTATTTCTTTCTCTATCTCTGTATCGCTTATGATTGCGCCACTTTCATTCTCTTCTGTTTTTTCCATTCCAGTTTCCGGATCTACCGGTTCTTCTGCCGTCCCCGCATCCTTGTCCGGCTCATCAATCAGGTGGCCTTCCTCGTCGATCTTAAGATTTAATTCCTCCTCAACCTCGCTCCGGATCTCCTCCCGCTGCTCCACATTCATCTCCGGGAGCTGTTCCGTGGACCCGACTCCGAAGCGGCGCAGAAATTCCTCCGTCGTGGCAAAAAGTGCCGGTCTTCCAGGCGCATCGAGACGGCCCGCCTCATACACCAGGTCATACTCCACAAGGCGGTTCACCGCGTGATCCGACTTTACTCCCCGGATCTTCTCGATATCCGCCTTCGTCACCGGCTGCTTGTAGGCGATGATCGCCAGTGTCTCCATCACCACATCCGACAGCACCTGCTTCTTTGGTGTCGCCGCCACGCGGATCAGATGTTCATAATAGTCGGCGCGGCTGCACATCTGGTAGCTGTCGTCGAGGCGCACGATCTGCATGCCCGCCTTTCTCTTGTCATATTTCTCCTTCAGGCGCTCCACGGCCTGGATGGCCGTCTCCTCATCTGATTCCAACGCCGCCGCAAGCTGACGGATCTCCACAGACTGCCCCATGGTAAACAGCACGGACTCCACAACGGACTCCTGCTTTTTCAGATTTTCCACTCTCATTCATTTTCCTCCACAGTGGTATTCTCCTACTCATACTGGTAACGGAACTGTCCGATTTTTTACAGTCCCGCGCAGTAAATGCGCAAACCTACTGAGCAGTTGTGACATCGATAGCAATATCCTCTTCCTCGCCTTCCGGTTCAAGAGATTCTATGTACATGTCGTCAAAGAGATGTTCCTGGATCAGATGGATCTTCCCCACCTTCATGAGCTCTAAAAGTGCCAGGAACGTCACGACGACCTCCGTTTTATCATTCTGCTTTTCCAGCATCTGACGGAAGCTGAATTTCCGGTGCTTTCTGGCATATCCCAGAACAGAGTCGATCTTGTCCTCCAGGCTCACAGGATCTTTTTTGATGGTTCCGAAGGTGCTGCGGACCGGGTCGATCTTATCCTGCTGCCGCTTCATCACCGACTCAAAGATCTTTTGAAGCTTCGTGAGCGTCACCCCGTCCAGGAGCTTATCGAGATCCACCGGCTCCACATATTCCCTGACCTCAGCCGGGATTGTCGGATTCTTGTAGAACACCCGGTCTGCCCCGGACTCCATGTCCTTAAGTTCCTCCGACATCAGACGGTATTTCTTATATTCCAGAAGACGCATCACAAGCTCCGCTCTCGGATCTTCCTCCTCGCCCTCCTCGTTCACTTCTTTCGGCAGCAGCATCCGAGTCTTGATGTCGAGAAGCGTCGCCGCCATCACAAGGAATTCGCTGACCACATCCAGATTTTCCTCATCCATCTGACGCACGTACTCCATATACTGGTCCGTGATCTCGGCGATCGGGATATCATAGATATTCACTTTGTTTTTTTCAATCAGATGGAGAAGAAGATCCAGCGGACCTTCAAACTTTTCCAGTTTGTACGATAATTCCATATGCACCTCAAGTATATTTTCACAGTCTTCCCTTCGGAAAGCCCATGTCAAGCAATTTGATATATAACCGCAAAAAAGAATGTGCGTATGCACACTCTTCATCACGCCGTTCACATTTTGTCCCTACTGCTGCGTATCAGCCCCGCAGAGCCTCACAACAACCACCTGTGGTTTATCATTCAGCCTGATATTGATCGAGTGGGTCCCAAGTCCCCGTCCGACGATCATCCGGCTCTTTTCTCTTCCTTCTCCCGGAAGTTCAAAATATCCCGCGCATCGCGGATAAAAAAACTGGTACTGGGGTGTCATGACTCCGCCCACAAGCGGAAGCCGGATGGTTCCGCCATGAAAATGTCCGGAAAGTGCGAGATCCGCTCCCCACGCCGCATACTCCTCAAAAAACAGCGGAGAATGAGCCAGAAGAAGACAGAACTTTTCAGGGTCCGGCTCTCCCAGGGTCTCCTTCAAAAGACCCTCAGGGATTTCTCCCGACCGCGGCAGATAGGCGCTCTTTGGAAGATCGAGGCCATAGATCCTGATATCGCTGTCGAGATCCGCCGCCTCGTTGGAAAGATAACGGATCCCTGCATTTTCCAGGGCTGTCCGATAATTCTCATAAGTCTCACCGTAAATCTCAGATTTCCATAGCATCCGGCTCTCATGATTTCCATTTCCGCAGTATACCGGAAACTCCTTCGCAAGCTCTGTCAGAAGCGCCAGCGGGATCCTGACATCAGAATTTCCCCTCTTTGCGACCATTCCGTCCCCGCCAAAAAGCACGGCATCCGGTTTCACCTTCCGCACGGTCTCAAGCAGACGGCTGTTCTCTTCCCCGAATTCTTTATTGTGGAGATCTGTCAGGAAGACGATGGTCTTTCCCTGTCCATGGATCTTCTCTGAGGCGATCCGGTACTCTTCCGTTACAAGGCAGTCCCTTTCATACCGGGAACGTGCCAGGCAGCCGGCCCCAAAAGCTGCGATGCCGGTCACCAGAAACACTGCTGTTCCCAAATCGGATTACTCCTCCTCAAATACGCGGATCCCGCGCTCTACAACGCCTGCGAATGCCTGGGCGTAGCTCTTGTACTCCGGATGCTTTGCGATGATCTTGTCCATAGCTTCCTTCATCTCTCCGCTGATGATCACGGTGCATCCTGCTGCCTTCTTATTTGTGGAACGGTTCTCGTACACATCCTGCATTACTTTTACTCTTTCTTTCATGATCAATACTCCTTTTTATTTTTACTGTACCCATGCACCATCTGCGCCGACTACATACTTGTTATCGATCGTGGTATTTTTCGCGATCTTTCCCTCTGCATCGAGATAGAACCACTTACCGGAATCCTGTCTCCATGCGCTCTTTACCATCTTTCCGTTTGTCTCAAAATAGTGCCACTCGGTGCCGAACATCTTCCATCCGGTTACCATCTTTCCATCCGCATCAAAACCGAAATCAGCGGCATCGATCGTGTAGATCGTTCCGACCGCCTTTGTTCCGTCGGCAAACTCGTATCTCCAGCTGCCGTTATCCTGTACCCAGTGTCCGGCAGTTGTCTGCTTTCCTGCGGATGTGCTTCCGGACTTCTCTGTATTGACATACTGGTAGCCATAGTCCAACATCTTCTTTGTATCCTCATAGTGGGTGCTCTTGGATTTTAAGATCACCGCAGCCATACGGACGCCGTCCTTCTCCACGCAGGTTACAAGAGTATTTCCTGCCTTGGAAGTATATCCTGTCTTTCCGCCGACGATTCCCGCATAGTATCTGGAATCCTTCGGGTAGAGCATCTTGTGGCCCGGAGTGATGGTTCTGGCTGCAGCTGCCTTTGTCGCCGGGAATTTATAGCTCAGTGTGGAGTCGATCTCGCAGAGCGTCTTATTTGCGAAAGCCGCAGCTGCGATCTTAGCCATATCGCGGCATGTAGTATACTGCTGATCGGAGTTTAAGCCGTTCGGATTCACGAAATGCGTGTTTGTACAGCCGAGCTCCGCCGCTTTCGCATTCATGAGATCCGCGAAGGCAGAAATACTGCCGGAGACATGCTCCGCGAGTCCGTTTGCGACCTCATTGGCAGATTTTAAAAGCAGGGCATAGAGGCTGTCCTTCACGGAGACCTGGTCGCCCTCCACGAGTCCGATCTTCACAGCTCCGGACTCCAGGTTTGTGACTGCTGTCTTTGAGAATGTCACCTTGTCGTCCAGGTTTGCTTTTTCCAGCACGAGAAGCGCTGTCATAAGCTTTGTGGTGCTGGCTGGAGCAAGCTTCTCATCGGCATTCTTCTCGAAGAGAACTCTTCCGTTCGTCACATCGTAGAGGATTCCGGCCTCTGCGGAGATCGTCGGCTTTGCGATAGCATCCGCTGCCGCTTTTGCCTCTGCGCTCACCTGGCTCTGACCGGTTGTGTTTGTTGTACTATTTGATGTATTGGGCTTGCTGTCCTCATATCCCGGACCGCCCTCGTTTCCAGACTGTGTGCTTGTTGTTATCTGTGTATTTGTCGTATCCGTTGTTGTCCCATCCGAACGGATGATGATGGCTGCCTGTGCAGGCTGTGCCGCAAAGATCGCGCATGCAAGCGCAATCGGAATGATTCTGTTCATTTTTCTCATGTTTTTGTCCTCTTTTTCCGGTGTTTTTTCGAAAAACAGAACCTTCTCCACCGTCTCCCCGTGCGCTTTCACACTGTTTCGGATGACATCTGTTTTTCCTCTCTCTATGCTACCATAGATCCACCGAAAAAACTTTGCAATTTTCTGTCGATTTTCTTATGTCGTTTCATGCGTTCCCGTTTGCGTCCCGTGCAGACAGGAACCGTATGTCCATCTGATGCGAACATATCGCTTATATATCTTCGTCCAGCATACGAATGAGGTCTTCTCTCGTGATACTGCTGAGCGCTCCTGTTCCTTCCGTCACCACGGTATCCGCCAGATCCCGCTTCATCTCCTGAAGCTTTAGGATATTCTCCTCGATGGTGTGCTTCGTGATGAGCTTGAATACGGAGACCTGGTTCTCCTGTCCGATCCTGTGGGCGCGGTCTGTGGCCTGGTTCTGTGCCGCCACGTTCCACCACGGATCGTAGTGGATCACCACATCCGCCGCAGTGAGGTTTAATCCGGTTCCGCCGGCCTTCAGTGAGATTAAGAACACCATCACATCGTCCTTCTGGAACGAAGACGCCATCTGCACGCGGTCCCGCTTCGGCGTGGAGCCGGTGAGCAGGTAGAACGGGATCTTCTCCTTCTTTAAGCGCTTCGCGATGATCTCAAGCATCGATGTAAACTGGGAGAACAGGAGGATCTTATGTCCCGCAGACGTTCCGTTTAAGAGAAGCTCCATACAGGTATCGAGCTTCGCGGATCCACCTTTGTAGCCGTCAAAGCATAGAGACGGCTCGCAGCAGATCTGGCGCAGACGCATGAGCTCCGCCAGGATCTGCATCCGCTCTTTTCCGTAATCTCCGTCAGTTCCCTCCATGAGCTGTTCCTTTAAGGAAGCTGCCGCCGCCGTGTAGAGGTCTTTCTGCTCGCCCTCCATGTTGGAGTAGAGAACCGTCTCTAATTTATCCGGAAGTTCCTTTAAGACATCTTTCTTTAAACGCCTCAAAATAAACGGTCCCGTAAGCTTTTTTAACTGAACCAGGGCATTTGGATCCTGGTCCCTCACGATCGGCATCTCAAACGCACGCTTAAACTTCTGTGACGTGAATAAAAATCCCGGCATCAGGAAGTCAAAGATACTCCAGAGTTCCCCAAGATGGTTCTCGATGGGTGTTCCTGTCAGGGCAAATCTCGTCTTTGCCGGAACAGCCTTCACGGATTTCGCTGCCTGTGTGGAGGAATTCTTGATGTACTGGGCCTCGTCAATGATCTCGAAGCGGAATTCCTTTTCATGGTACCAGAGAATATCGCGCTTTAAGAGGTCGTAGGACGTAATGATCACATCCGGGCGCTCCTTCTCATAAGCTGCGAACATCTCCTCGCGCTCTGCCTGGTTCCCCGCCGCCGTCATGATCTTAAGCTCCGGGGCGAACTGGGCAAACTCGTTCTCCCAGTTGTATACCAGGGATGCCGGACACACCACGAGAGACGTGCCGCCGTTCTCTGCCTTTTCATCCAGCAAAAGGGTGATGACCTGGATCGTCTTTCCCAGACCCATCTCGTCCGCAAGGATTCCGCCGAAGCCGTAGGCATCCAGGCTCTTTAACCACCGGTAGCCCACCTTCTGGTAGCTTCGAAGCGTCGATGCAAGGCGTTTCGGTATCTCATAATCGCTGTCCTCCACGTCCTTCATGCCACGGACCACAGCCTTGAACAGCTGGTCGCGGTACACGCTGACGCTCTTATCCTCTTTTAACGCCGCGTCCAGGAACATAGCGCGGTATGCAGGGAGCTTTATCGTGTCGGAACCCACAAGTTCCTTCGCGACACCGAGCTGTTCCGCGATCTTTGCGACCGTGAGAAGTCCGCCATCCCCCAGAGTCAGGAAATCGCCGTTCTTCATCCGGTAAAAGCTCTTTTTCTTTCCGTAAGCCGCCAGCACCGCCGCGAGTTCTTCCCGCGGAAGCGCCCCAGTGTCTACCTCAAGTTCCAGCCATCTTCCCAGCGTCCGTACCTGGACCGATGTGCTCACCGGCGGCAGGACACGGATCTTCTTGAAGGACTCGGACACGAACACATCCCCGGTATCCATGAATTTCTTCATGCCCTCGGAGATCAGACGATATACCGCCTCGTCGTCATTCTTGATCACGAGGTTTCCGGATCCGTCTTCCGTATACTTAAAGTAGGTGGTGATCAGCTGGCTCACCTTGAATTCTCCCGGGACATCCCGGCAGATCTCTTTCGGGACATTCTCGTCCGCCAGCGGGTGAAAGGAGAAATCGCCGTAGGCGAGCTCCGGACGCAGGGTGACGGTTCCAGCGGCATCGCTGTCAAAATAGAAGGAGGCCTTCAATTCCTTCGGGCGATAGCTCTCGAGATCCACGCCCTCGGAGCGGATCAGTCCGAAAGACTCCAGCTTTCTCAAAACTCTCTCATAAAAGAGCGGTATGTCCCGGTCATTGACGGAGACTTCATTCTCCGCGTCAAGCCCCATGACCATGTATTCCATGAATACGGTCAGGCACTCCGTGTAGTCTGGATCGCAACGGCAGATCGATTCCTGATCCGCGATAAATAAGGACTTTTCGCCGGAAAAGGCCATAATGTCCTTGTCAACAGTGACCTTGATTCCGTCCCGTCCCTCTTTCTTTACAACAGCGGTAAATGTAGGATTTTCCCGTTTTACCGTCAGCATTCTCTTTTTTTTCCGGTAATCCTCACACTCGATGGTCTGACCGTCCATGATGGCAAAGAACCGCTCTCGTCCGGCTTTTCCCAGGATCAGTTCTTTTAACGCCGGTTCCGCTTCCATGGAAAACCGGCCATTTCCGCGGTACTGTTCCCTGAAAAAGCCGACACGTTCCATGATGAGAAGCGCCAGCGCCCGGCTCTCCTCATCGAAAGCCTGAAGACTGTGATGGAACGCCAACCCTTTTCCGTACTGGACAAGGCTCATGGTTTCCATCGCCTTCGCGAAGGCCGTCAGATCCTTCACCGGGTACTGTTTTTCACGGCCCACCGTGAAGCGGACCCGCACCTGGTCTCTTGAGATCGCAACAATAGGGATCAGGCGGTAATGTCCCTCCTCGGAGGCACCCATGATCCGGCTCACCTCTCGGTTCGTGTACTCCCGGACCATAAAACGGACTTTCTGGGATGTGGAGACCGGATGCTTTGACTCCCTGCTCTCTCTCCGAAGCCATTCCGCAAGCAGGGCATGGGCATGCGGGCACATGGGGATCCCGTCGGGTCCCTGTGTGCAGGATACTCCGCAGAAACCGAGATTTCTTCCCGTTTTACTGATATGCGAACAAGAGTAGTCAAAATTCTGACTACCCTTGCGCAGGATACGGACACGATATTCATCTTCCCCGTCCATGACGGTTCCCCTGATCTCTGTCTCGCCTTTCCAGAAGGTCTCGGCAGTAAGTTCCGTTACTTCCATATCATTCCGTCCCCCCAGGTTTGTTTTATTGCTTTCCAGCCCTGAAACGGATCGTTCCGCACTTCGTGCTCCCACGATCCTGACTTCATTACATCCGTTCCGGTGCGCTGAATCCCAGAATGTTAATGCATGTCATTAACACATCACGTGTTAACGTAACAAGGCTGATGTACCCCGCCTGTTTCTTCCTGTCTTCCTCAGCGATGATCTTCGTCTCATGATAGAAGTGATTTAACGCATTTGAGAGTTCGTAAATGTAAGCGCAGATCTTATGCGGCGCAAGCTCCTCGAAGCATGTAAGCATCACATCGCTGTACCGGGAGAGGGCGAGCATCAAGGTCTTCTCCGGCTCTGCGGACGGCGGAAGGATCTCGCCATTCTCTGTATTTTCACAGGTATCGCTGTATTTCTTTAAGATGGAGTTGATTCTCGCGATCGTGTAGAGAACATACGGACCTGTATTTCCCTCGAAGGAAGTAAATCTGTCGATATCGAAGACATAATCCTTTGTCGCCTGATTGGAGAGATCGCCGTATTTTAAGGCAGCGAGACCTACGATCTCTGCTGTCTTCTTTGCCTCATCCTCAGAAACGGTACGGTTCTCCATGATACGGTTGTAAGCCGCCTCGTCGATATCTGCGATCAGGTTCTCAAGACGCATAACGCCGCCTTCTCTCGTCTTAAACGGCTTTCCGTCCTTTCCATTCATAGTACCGAAGCCGACAAAATCCATCTTCCGGTCTGCCGGAACGATCCCTGCCTTCTTTGCGACACGGAAGACCTGTGTAAAGTGGAGTTCCTGACGCTTGTCCACTACGTAGATATAGTGATCCGGCTTGAAATCTTCTTCTCTCTCAACGATGGTCGCAAGGTCGGAAGTCGCGTAGAGGGCCGCGCCATCGGATTTTCTTACGATACACGGCGGAAGCTCCTTGGTATCGGTCGGCTCGGCGATATCAACAACGAGGGCACCCTGGCTCTCATATGCAAGTCCTTTATCCTGGAGGTCTTTGATCAGGCCCGGGATATACGGCTGCGCGTCGCTCTCACCTTTCCACAGGTCGAAATCCACGTCAAGGTTTGCGTAGTTTCTCTTTAAATCTTTTAAGGAAACATTCATGATATGCTTCCAGATCGCGCGGTACGGCGCGTATCCGCTCTGAAGCTTGAAGGTCGCCTCCTGGGCGCGCTCCTTGAATGCCTCGTCAACCTTGGATTTTCCGCTGGCTGCCGGGTAGATCTCCTCAAGCTCAGAGATCGTAAACGGCGCTTCCTCCGGATACTCTCCGGTAAAGCTCTCGTCAAAGTACGGAAGCTCCGGCTTTCTGTCCTTTAATTCCTCGATGATAAGGCCCATCTGGAGTCCCCAGTCACCGAGATGAACGTCTCCGATGACCTTGTGGCCCACAAATCGTCCCATACGCTTTAACGCCTCACCGATCACCGCGGAACGGAGATGTCCGACGTGGAGCGGCTTTGCGACGTTTGCTCCGCCGTAGTCGATAACGATTGTCTCCGGCTTCTCGACCTCGTCCATTCCGAGCTTCTTTGCACCCTTCATTCCGTTCATGTAGCTGGAAAGGAAAGCCGGGTCTAATTTCAAGTTGATGAATCCCGGCATAACGGCATTCACTTCTTCAAATACTTCGCTGTCTTTTAACTGTTCTACTACACCGTTCGCGATATCGATCGGTTTCTTTTTATATGTCTTTGCGGCTGCCATCGCGCCGTTGCACTGGTATTCGCAGAGATCCGGGCGGTTGGACAGAGTCACTTTTGCAAAGTTCTCATCGTAACCGTTCGCCGCAAAAGCTTTTTTCATCTCATCCGTGATGATATCCAGAATTTTTTTCATCTGATTTTCTCCTTTTTTAGCGTGCCAGTCTGCATCATTTTCCCGCGCCATACCAAAAACATGGCAATTGCAGACATAGACTTATACAGTAACTATCATTATACCGTATCGCGGTAGAAAAATCCATAGTTCTGTTGATATTTTTGTTATCGCCCACGCATGGCATAAACAGGAACCGATCCTGCCGATAGTTCGAATTTCAACGCGACAAAACCCACGACTGTCACTGGATTGTACGGCATTTTCACTCCAGAAACCTCCTGCCCGTGTGCAGAAAGAAATAGGAGCTGTTTTCGGTTATGGTCTGAACACGTCATGGGCAGGCATATTGGGGAGGAACAGCGAACTGCCAGGTTTCAAGGAAAGACCTGGCAGTTGAAAATATCATCTTATCTTTTACGCTTCCCCGATCACGCTCGTCGCGAAATTCACCGAAGCCATAGCGTCCTTACAATAGGCATCCGCCCCGATGGCATCTGCATACTCCTGTGTCAGGACTGCACCGCCAACCATGACCTTCACCCATGGTGCATCCTTCCGGAGCGCCTTGATGGTGTCCTCCATCGCCGGTACCGTTGTCGTCATGAGGGCACTGAGTCCCACCACCGGCACGTGCTCCTTCACCGCCGCTTCCACGATGGTCTCCGGAGGCACATCACGTCCGAGATCCATCACGTCAAAACTGTAGTTCTCCAGAAGGACCTTCACGATATTCTTTCCGATATCGTGGATATCACCCTTTACCGTGGCGAGGATCACTTTTCCCTTCTTCTCCTGTACCTCACCGCTGGCCTCCATGGACTCTTTCACGACGGCGAACGCTGCCTTCGCCGCCTCCGCGCTCATCAAAAGCTGCGGGAGGAACACGGTTCCGGCTTCAAAGCCTTTTCCTACCTCGTCTAGGGCCGGGATCATATCCGTATTGATGAGCTCTAAGGCATCCGTGTCCTTCAAGGCGAGTTTCGCTGCATCGGCTGCCGCCTGAGACATTCCCTTTACAATGCTCTTTTTTAACGCAGATCCGGTATCTGCCGCTCCTGTGCCTGTGCCGGACGTATTTCCGGCTCCATTGCTGTTTCCTGCGCCTGCCGCTCCACTCACCCCGGCTGCCTGGTTCACCGCCGCCGCCTTTAAGATCTCTTTCTGTCTCTTCTTCTCCGCTTCCTTCGGACCATAGATTCCCACATATCCCGCGCAGTTCTCATCCTGAGCTGACAGCACAAGGAAGCTGTCATAGGCCTGCATCATGGCTTCCAGATTCGGATTCACGATCCCCGCGGAAAGTCCGTTCTGCATCGCGAGAAGGAAGAAGGAGGCGTTGATATTCTCACGCATCGGAAGGCCGAAGGACACGTTGGAAACACCGAGGACTGTCTTTCCTCCAAGCTCATCCCGCACTCTTCTCACGGTCTCCAGTGTTGTGAGCGCCCCGTTCTTATCGGAGCTCACCGCCATGCAGAGACAGTCCACGAGAATATCCTTTTTCGGGATCCCGTAGGACGCCGCTGTCTCGTAGATCTTTCTCGCAACAGCAAGTCGTCCGTCCGCCGTCTCCGGAATTCCGTCCTCATCGAGAGCCAGGGCAACCACCACACCGCCATAATGCTTTACCAGGGGAAAGATCTGCTCCATGACCTCTTTCTTTCCGTTTACCGAGTTGATCAGCGGTTTTCCGTTGTAGATCCTGAGCGCCCGCTCCATGGCCACCGGATCGGAGGTGTCGATCTGAAGAGGCAGATCCAGAACGCCCTGAAGTTCCTTTACCACGTCCACCATCATCTGGGGTTCATCGATCCCCGGAAGTCCCACATTGACATCCAGAACATCGGCGCGGCTCTCCTGCTGTGCAACACCCATGGATAAAATATAGGTCAGATCCTTATCCTTTAATGCCTGCTTGAATTTCGGCTTTCCCGTCGGGTTGATCCGCTCCCCGATCAGGATCGGTCTGCCGCCGAATGTCACCGCGTGGGAGTAGGACGAGATCACCGTGCGGTTTTTGTCCGTGATCTCACAGACAGGAATATCATCGCAGGCAAGCTTTGTCTTATGAATGTGTTCCGGTGTCGTTCCGCAGCAGCCGCCGAGCACCGTCGCCCCGTTTCTCGCCATATCCTGCATCGCCGCGGCAAACTCATCGGCATCGATATCGTAAACGGTCTTTCCACCCTCGCTTCTCGGCAGTCCCGCGTTTGGGTTCACGAGGATCGGGGTGGAGGACACCTTCGCCATATCTCTCATAAACGGCAGCAGCTGGATCGGCCCGAGACCACAGTTTAAACCGATCACATCGGCTCCCAGTCCCTCTAAGAGTGCCGTCACAGACTCCACGTTGCCCCCGGTCAGCATTTTTCCCTTTTCATCCAGCGTGACGGTCGCAAATACCGGCAGATCACTGTTCTCCTTCGCCGCCAGGACTGCTGCTTTAAGCTCATATCCGTCGCCCATGGTCTCGATGATCACAAGATCCGCGCCAGCCGCTTTTCCGATGAGGACTACCTCTTTATATGCCTCATAGGCGTCCTCAAACTCCAGATCACCGTATGGCTTTAAGAGTTTTCCCGTCGGTCCCATGTCCAGAGCCGCGTAACCATGTCCGGCCGCCGCGATGGCGTTTTTTGCATTTCGAACCGCCGCCGTCACGATCTCTTTTACGGAATATCCATCCTCTGATTTAAATTTAAAATGGTTGGCGCCGAAGGTATTCGTCGTCACCACGTCAGATCCCGCATCGAGGTACTCCCTGTGGATCTCCGTGATGATCTCCGGTCTGGAAAGATTCCATGTTTCCGGAAGTTCGCCGGGCTTCAGACCCCGGGCCTGCAAAAGGCTTCCCATACCTCCGTCAAAATAAATTCGTCTCTCCTTCATCAGTTCCAGAATTCCCATGGCTCTCTCCTATCTTCTTCAACTTATCTTCTGAACGCGCAGTCTTTCTTTCCGCACGCCTCGCATCCCTCGATCACACAGGCTGCCGGTGCCCGGCTCACCCCGATCACCGCCGTCACCGACTTCGACGGCATCATCAGATAACCCTCTGTCAGTGTGATACCGATCCGTTTTCCTGCCTCCAGTCCGTCAAGGATCTGTTTCTGGGCCGATAGCGGAAAATCTCCGTAACCCGGTGAAAATCTTGGTCTCAGATAAAGCCCTTTTTCCAGATACTCCTTTTTCCACCCGGCATTCAGTTCATTGCAGTACGCCTCCACCATTGCGGCGGCAGCGGCCTGCATGACCACTGCTTTCGCGACAGAAAGCTTTCCGTACCGGGCGAGAAGTCTGTCTACCTCCGCCCCCACTGTGACCGCCATCACAAGCACGGAATCACAGCCGGACAGGTTCTTTTTTAAGTTTGCGCTCTTTACCCGGAAGCAGCCG
>UMEM01004255.1_pt1 | contig 38497 bp, 36 predicted proteins | sample 1964761 | NCBI WGS metagenome assembly UMEM01 (sample SAMEA4836021, study PRJEB28245) | human gut metagenome | biome: gut microbiome; material: fecal sample | place: Denmark | collected 2008 | reverse complement strand
CCGCCGATGGCGTCCACGCAGGAGATACCGTGGTGATACTTGCTGACATACGCCTTCATAACCTCTTCCGCTTTCCCAGTGGTGATCTGTAAGGTCACGCGGTCATAGCGATGATGGAAGGTGGAGATCATCTTTGTGGAGATGAACTGGAACAGGATGGAATATCCTGCATACTCCCAACCGAACATGTGTCCAAAAATTACAAGGATACACACATTTCCCATGAACACGTAGTTCCAGATGGACTTTCCGGTCTTATTGGAAACATAGAGGGCAATAAAGTCGGTACCACCTGTGGATGCGTTTCCTTTTAAGGAAAGGACAACGGACAGTCCGTAAAGCACACCGCCAAAGATCACATTCAGGGTCAGATCCTCAAATAACGGGGTATAGTGGCAGACTTTTAAGAAAAAGCTCGCAAAAAATACCTGCAGCAGGGAAAACACCGTGAATTTCACGTTGATGCTGCGGCAGCACATCAGGGCAACAGGCAGGTTTAAAACAACGAGCGCCAAAGATGTCGAGACGGTAAATCCGTACAGTTCAGCGATTCGGTCGATCAAAATCGCAAGTCCCGTAAATCCGCTGGACAGAAGGCCTGCCGGACGGATAAAGGCCAGAATTACATAAGACTGCAGAAGGGCAGATGCCAGAACTGCCACGAAGGAAATCGCACAGCGGACAACAAAATTTTTCCGTATTTCACGTACCTTTTTGGTAACATCATTCCAGGAACTCATATGTGGGGTACTCCTTTTTTCATACTCTTGGTGCAGCGATCCGGTATTGTTGTATTTGATAAATCAAATGGTGTATTTTCCCGAATCGGTCCATTGTTTTCAGATTCTTTGCCGTTTTGTATGGGGTATTAGAAAAACGACCTTCCTAACTTTATCATGATTTTTTTGATTGTCAATCGGTCTCTTGAAAAACGAGAAAAAAACAACCGGAGAAGAACTCCGGCTTAATAATGTTAAAAATTCTATTCTCTTGTTTCCGCATCTGTACAATTATTTTCCGCGGTTTTCCCCGATCGCCGTGAGGTACCGGTTGCACGCATCCTTCATGCACGCGATCAATGGCTTCTGCGTCAAAGCAAAATAGCGCTCCCTGATCTCCTTCTCGATCAGCGGAACGTCTGTCTTCAGGCTCTTCCCCACAAACATGGATGCCACGAACTGCTTCGTCACCTCAAGGATCGTATTGCAGTCCAGTTCCAGGATCTTCCCCGTATCCCGCTCCACGATCAGACTGATATAAAACTCCCCGTGGAGATTGTAGATCGCATCCTCTTTGCTCGGCTTTGCCTGGCCGACCACGAGGATCGTGTTTTTGTTTTCCATATAATATACCCCTTTTTGTTTCCCGATATAAGAAATTGCTCATAGTAACCGACCTGCCCGCTCACGCAGACGAAACCTTTGCTGACAGCGCAGGAAAAACAAATGTCATCTGCGGTGCCGCTTGTTTTACTTTTGCGCCCGTTACATAGTATATCACAAAATATATTCGTTTTCCATTGACTTTTCTATGCATTTCCACTAAACTAGAGACAACGAAAACAGATTCTTTTATTTATCGGGACTCCTGCCCGGATGTTCCCTCCGTAAATAAGAGCCATGAATCTTCCAACAGGGGATCAGTGGCTTTTTTTGTTGCCTGAAATCCGAAAAACGATCCATATCGGCTTTTTCATACACACGGCAGCGAAAAAAGTTTTCCCCCTCATCAAACATATTTGGAGGATAAATACCATGACATTTTTTAAAGATCTGGATACCATTATGAAACAGGATTTTGGAAACCGTGGACTCTTAAAAGCACTCCCGGACAATCCGATCCAGGAGACCTTAAACACGCTCGCAGACGCCCGCCGTGTCATTCTCTTAACCGGCTTTCCGGTCCGACTCAGCGACGGCTCTTATGTAGGTGAAACCGACGGACCCTTAGGCACCGCTGATATTGCAGCAGCCCTGACCGCTCTCGGCGCCTCCGTCCTTGTGATCACCGATGAGCCCGCCTTTTCCATTGTAAGCGACGTTGTCTGCTACCGTGCCCCAAAAGCAAGACTCATGATGCTCCCTAAAACAGACACCGGCGACTTCATCCGAAGCTGCATCAAAACCTTCGCCCCGACCCACTTCATCTCCTTAGAGCGCCCAGGTAAAGCCGCCAACGGCCACTACCACAGCATGCGCGGCGAAGTCCTCGATGACATGATCACTGACTCCGCCCTATTCCTCTCCGAAGCAAAAAAAGCCGGAGCCACCACCATCTCCATCGGCGACGGCGGCAACGAGATGGGCATGGGCACCTACCGCGACGTGATCGAACATTTCGTTCCCTTCGGTGGAACGATCTGCACCGCCGAATCCGCCGACATCACCCTCGCCAGCGGCGTCTCCAACTGGTGGGGAATAGGTATCGCCGCCCTCTGCTCCCTCTTCGCTGAAAAAAATCTCCTCCCGACCCGCGAGGAAGAGACCGAGTCTCTCCGCCTCGCCGTAGCCGCCGGCAGCGTAGACGGCTGCACCAAAAAGAACGAAATGACCGTCGACCGCCTGGATCTCGAGACGCATCTCGGAATCCTGGATTCTGTTAACGACATCTTAAAGAAAGAACTGGACATATGTGCAATTGCATAAAGTAATCTCCATATCGCACAGCGCAGCGCCTGCGATCCCGCCAATACACTCGGCTGGCCACCCTCGCGCAGCCAATCTCAGCGCTGGCCTGGGTACCCGCAGCCACATCCCAGGCCAGCACGTACCCTTTAGCCAATCCCCCGCACATTTCATATTGACATTCCCCACCCCCATTCTATATAATAGACATAAATAATACGAATATCACATATGAAAGGGGGTTATACTCCTGCGGTCCCACCTGGACGGCAGTATTTTTATGGAACAGCACCTGTCACAATACAAAATTTTCTACGAAGTAGCCCGCTGCGGCAACATCTCCCGCGCCGCCAAAGAACTCTACATCAGCCAGCCTGCCATCAGCAAAGCCATCAGCAAACTTGAAGAAAGCCTCGGCATCAAACTCTTCAGCCGAAACTCCCGCGGCGTCCAACTAACAAGAGAAGGCGCGATCCTCTTCCAGCACGTGAACACCGCCTTCGATTCCATCGGCCGCGGCGAACGCGAACTGAAGCGGATCCATGATTTCCATATCGGGAACTTGAAGATCGGTGTCAGCAACACCCTGTGCAAATACGTCCTTCTCCCCTACTTAAAAGGATTCATCGGAAAATACCCGCACGTAAACATCGCCATCGAGAGCCAGTCCACCTACCAGACCCTCGACATGCTGGATGCCAGAAAGATCGATATCGGACTCGTGGCGGAGCCAAAAAGCAAAAAAGGCCTCCACTTCCAGCCGGTAATGGAAATCAGCGATGCATTCGTCTGTACTCCGGCCTATCTGGAAAACCTCCATCTGAGAGAAGGCAATGACACCGATATTTTTAAAACCGGAAATATCATGCTTTTAAACCGCTCCAATATGAGCCGGAAACATGTGGACGCCTACCTGGCTGACAACCAGATCGAGATCAACCAGATCCTGGAGACCACTGACATGGAACTCCTCATCGAATTCTCCCGGATCGGACTCGGAATCGGCTGCGTCATCAAGGATTTCGTCGAGGATGACTTGAAAAACGGTACACTCATTGAGATCCCGTTAGATATCCCGATCCCGAAACGCGTCATCGGCTTCTGCTGCCATCCTCAGGATATGCCGGATACCCTGAGAGAATTCATGGAATTCTCCCGGACATTCCACAAAGCATGATCTGACAATCGCGGGCATTTTTAATACCGATCTTCCCAGAATCGGCAAACAAACAATATAAGTACGAATCGCCCGCAAAAAAAGAGCCGGGAACTGAATTCCGATCAATTACAAAATCCAGTTCCCGGCTCTTTTTAGTTTCTCATTTGTAACTGTTCAGTACCTTCACAGTTACATGCAAAAATCCATTCCAAATCGGCTACGCCGATGGATTTTTGCCTTTTAGCTTAGGTTTTCTTACGGTCAGCGCAGCAAGTGCGCAGACCTACTGAACAGTTACTCTCATTTTTCTTATGTACGCCCAACCGCTCCTCCAGGCGCAGTCTCCGCACGCGTTTTTACAAACCAAATCCCTAATTCTGGTCCTTATACCCAGTCACCTCATAAAACTTCTCAAGACTTCCATACTTAAACACCATCTTAAGCTCACTTCCGATGCTGTTCATCATCGTCTCATCCGGGATCTCGTCGCGGTGGTACCATCCCGCCTCAGAGAGTTCATCCTCCTGAAGCTTGATCTTATCCGGTCCGTCTAACTCCGCAAAAAATCCGATCATCTCCGTGTCAGAGAATGCCCATGGCTGGCTCTTATAATAGCGGATGTTCTTGACCTTCAGTCCGACCTCCTCCATGACCTCACGGTGGATCGTCTCCTCAAAGCTCTCCCCGATCTCCACGAAACCGGCGATCAGCGCGTATCCGCGGTACGGGTTGTTGTTCACGCGGTACCTGGACATTAAAAGTCTGTCCCCGTCGGAGATTGCAACGATAACAGCCGGAGAGATCTTCGGATACTCCGTCTGTCCGCACTCCGGGCACACTAACGCACGCTCAGTCTTGCTGTTCTCCATCAGATGACCACAGCATCCGCAGTACTTTCTGCTCTCTTTAAAGCGATGAATCTGTGTCGCCGTGATTCCCGCGAAAGCCTGATACATCGGATGCATCTTTCTGTACGCCGCTGTCGAACAGAGTTCATAGACATCGGAATCATATCTCGGCATCTCCGTCACATAGTAATAATGATTTCCATCGATGGCGAACAGATAATATGCGCTTTCTTTCAGCAGCTCTTTGTCCTCCGGGAAATCAGAAAACTTCGGAATCTTGTGATTTTCCTCGTCCACTTTTCTTAAAAGTGTCTTACTCTTCTTTATATAAAGGACAAAGTCCTCATCCTGCGCCTTCGGCTGTCCGTAGGTCAGGTCAAATTTATGTGGGTTGATATCCTGGATCATTCCTATACTCCTTATTCGTTGGCATAAGTTTCTGCCTCCCCGCAGCACCTCTCAGTTTCTGCTGCCGGCCCGGCAAAACCTTAAAATTTTCACATCATTTCCATGATACGACGGGCATTCATTTTTGTCAATCCATCAAAACCTTCCGCTCTGCACAGTTCCTCAAAGGAACTTCGCCATATGTTTCCCTGTTTCGGTTGACGAACATGTTCATTTGCCTTATAATGCCATTCAGTGTCCCTTCACAAAGGGAGAATGTATGTTTATTTGTAACCGTGAAATTTCTTCACGGTTATCTATGTTTTACGAAAGGAGTTACCCAAATGGCAACAGAAAACAAAATGGGCGTCATGCCGCTAAACCGGCTTCTGATCTCCATGTCCGTACCAATGATGATCTCGATGCTCGTCCAGGCACTCTATAACATTGTAGACAGTATGTTCGTCGCGCAGTTAAGCGAGAATGCCCTGACCGCCGTATCCCTGGCGTTCCCGGCCCAGAACCTGATGATCGCCGTGGCGACCGGAACCGGCGTCGGTGTCAATGCTGCTCTCTCAAGAAATCTCGGCGAAAAGAACTTTGATCGCGCCAACAGGATCGCGGACCACGCGCTGTTCCTGGCGGCTATGAGCTACATCGTATTCGCGCTCTTCGGTCTCTGTTTTGCAAGACAGTTCTTCCGTCTCCAGACCGATATCGAGGAGATTGTGGATCTCGGAACTACTTATTTGAGAGTCTGCACGATCGCTTCCTTCGGACTCTTTATGGAGATCGCATGTGAGCGTCTCTTACAGTCCACCGGAAAAACCATCTACTCCATGTACACCCAGGGACTCGGCGCCATCATCAACATCGTCCTGGACCCGATCCTGATCTTCGGTTACTTCGGAGCACCGGCTCTCGGGATCGCCGGTGCCGCAGGCGCCACTGTTTTCGGACAGATCATCGCCTTCGGCCTCGGTTTTTACTTAAATAAGACGAAAAACCACGAGATCACGATCTCCCTCAGGAGCTTTAAGCCCAACGGTGAGATCATCCGCCACATTTACGCGGTGGGTGTTCCGTCCATCATCATGGCATCCATCGGAAGTATCATGACCTTTGGAATCAACAAGATCCTTATCGCCTTTTCTTCCACGGCGACAGCTGTATTCGGTGTCTACTTCAAGCTCCAGAGCTTCGTGTTCATGCCGGTCTTCGGTTTAAACAACGGAACCGTTCCGATCATCGCCTACAACTACGGTGCCGGAAAACCGGATCGAATTATGGGAACCATAAAGCTGGCCGCTGTGTACGCCACAACGATCATGCTGTGCGGCTTCGCTGTCTTCCAGCTCATGCCGGATAAGCTTTTAATGATCTTCAGCGCCTCCGATACGATGCTCTCCATCGGCATCCCGGCACTCCGGATCATCTCCATCAGCTTCCTGTTTGCGGGCTGCTCCATCGTCTGTACTTCCCTGTTCCAGGCACTTGGACATGGAATGCTGAGTTTATGGATCTCCGTGTTCCGTCAGCTTGTCGTTCTTCTGCCGGTGGCATTTATCTTCGCAAGGATCGGCGGACTTCATATAGTATGGTTCGCGTTCCCGATCGCCGAAGCTTTCGCGATCATCTTCAGCGGTGTGTGCCTTGTCCATGTGTACCGCAAGGAGATCATTCCGTTGAAAGCACTGCAGGGAAAATAGTTTTTTAATTAAAGAATCGAATTTTTCAGACATGTAAGCTTACGTCCTGACAGGTCGTTTCTCCCGGTTATTTCCGTGTATGAAACGGCTTTGCCAGACTTAAGTTCGCATGCCTTTTTGTTATTCCCTCTTTTCCGAAGCAAAAGATCATTCCTCGTCTTTTCGCATTCCCCGACGATCTGTATTTCTGTCCGTCAGCATTTTCTCATAAAATACTCTCATAAAATTTTTTCAAAAAATATGTGATTTTAACCTTTTAGTTCAAGACAAACCACGAATTTTATAGTATGATATAGCTACTTACAGAACAGAGGTTCTAAGTCTCATATACCGGCGACAAGGATCCGCCGCCCGTTTCCCTATGAAAATCAATGAATACTTACATTACCCGCTGCCAGAAACATTTTTTAATGGCCGACAGCTGACATCAGTCTGCCCTGATTGGAAATTGGAGGATGATGTATGAAAGAATTATCGAAAACGCTGACCGGAAAAAAGATCCGGGATGAAATGTTAAAAAGAAAGATGACCGTCCGCGATCTCCAGGATGCACTTGAACTGGACAGTCCCCAGTCGATCTATAAGTGGCTTCGCGGGGAATCGCTCCCCTCTCTTCCGAATATGCTGGTCCTCGGTGAGCTGTTCAAGGTTCCGTTGGAAAGGCTTCTGGTCCATGAGGACGGAAGTGTCGCTTACCACCGTATCTTCGATGACAGCCTTCCTTACGAGGTTGCCTATCTGGTCCAAGACAAAGATGACTTTTCCGCAAAAAGGCGGCAGGTGGCACGGGCAGATACCTTCGCGGGAACCTGTTACTCAGGAATCTTTAATCTACCTCAGGAGTGTCCTCACTCAAAAGCTCCTCATAACTGACATTTAAGACTTTTGCGAAGTATCTCAGTTCAATATCGGTCACAAACCGCTTTCCGCTCTCAATCCTCTGGATCGCGTTCTTATCAAGGTCCAGACCGAGAAGCTGAAGCATATCTGCCAGACGTTTCTGTGAAACATCGTTCATCCTGCACCGAAGTTCACGGATCTTGATCCCGCAGATATTGTTCCTGCCGGATATTGACTTGTTTTTGTACATATAATAACACTCCTTGTTTGGCATTCACTAATTGTCACTCCAAACAATATATGTTATTATTGAAACAATCATGACATTCACCGAATGTCACAAGAAGTTTTTATTGGTATGCATTATCAAACCTAAAAAATATGATCCTGCTGCCGCACCACAGGAGCAGATCTCTTAAATATACAACTTTTCAAAGGAGGATTTATTTATGGAAATCACAAAAGAATTAAAACAGGATCTCTCCGAGCTGGAGTCTGCATGCAGCAGTTTTCTCGGAAAATATGAATCACAGCTCACGGACGCACTGAATAAGACGGAAATGTCCGCTGAGGACAGCTTAAAGATAGACCTGATGTTAGAACTCGTCACCCACCTCTCCTCTGCGCAGTTCGTCTCTTCCTACATGCAGAAGGATATCGTAAAGGAAGGAATTCTGCTCCAGGATGCGGCTGGAAGCTTCACGCTCGGCGGCGATCCGCTCCCTCCGATGAGCGATATCGAGGTGTATGTCCACGATGATGAATTAAACCAGGATGTCTGGAAGCGCGTATTTATCGGCGGCGGAACCGAAAAACGGATCTGCGGTCTGCGCCATCCGGATCTCACTTCCGGAGTCCATGCGAGAATCCGCGGTTAGTTTTTCCCAGGAAAAGTCCATAAAAAAGATCCGCCAGCATACCGTACGAAACTATCTTCGGTATCCTGACAGATCTTTTTTCTTTATTTCGTAACTGTTCAGCGCCTTCTCGCCTGTGTTTCATACGGTCAACGCGGCAAGTGCGCAGACCTGCAGAACAGTTACTTTATTTCTTACTTATTTGTCTTTTTCTCCTCATACTCTTTCAGCGCCCGCAATGCCTCCCCTGACAACGGGAACAGCACTATCAGGTTAAACACGGTCATAAGACCAACGCCCACGTCTCCGAGATCCCACACTACCGTGTACGCCTGCAATCCGCCGACGAACAGCATGATCAGGGCAAAGATCTTGTAGAGTGTCTGATAGCACCAGCAGTTTCCGAACAGGTACGCCACGTTGGATCTGGCATAGAACAGGATGCCGAGAAACGTCGAGAAGCTGAATAACGCCAGCGTCACCGCGATAAATACCACACCGAACTCACCCATATAGTAGCTCATGACTTTCTGTAAAAGATCCATTCCCGCAAGCCCCGTCGTCAGTTCTTCCGGGACGAGCAGCATGATCATCGCCGTGCAGCTGCAGATCACGATGGTGTCGATAAATACGCCAAGCGCCTGCACGAGACCGACCTTTACCGGATCGCTCTCATCCGCCGCAGCCGCCGCGCATGGTGCGGAACCGGAACCAGCCTCATTGGAGAACAGGCCGCGCTTCACGCCGTTCATGAGCACCGCGCCAAAGCCGCCCGCCGCGATCTGGCGGAGTCCGAAGGCTTCCGCAAAGATCCTCGCAAACACGCCAGGAACGCTGCTCAAATGTGTCGCGATGATAAACAGGGTGATCACAAAATAGCAGCCCGCCATAATCGGGACGATCACATCAAGGGCGCGGACCGTAGCGTTCTTTCTCATAACGATCACCGCAGAGATCACGACGAGGACTACCGTCGTCACGAGCGGCGAAATTCCGAAGGCATTCTCAAACGCCGACGCCACAGAGTTGCTGATGACCTGGCTGATTCCGCCCCAGCAGATCAGACCAGACAGCGCAAACAGGACCGCGATCACGGAACATTTCAGTTTCTTCTTTCTCACCCTCTCCGCATAGCTGTGGATATAGTAAGCCGGACCACCGTGGTAACCGCCGTAGAGCGGGTCCTTTTCCTTATAAAGCTGCGCTAAAGCCGCCTCCACAAACGCTGTGGAGGCCCCAAGCGCCGCCGACAGCCACATCCAGAACACAGCACCGGCACCGCCTGCCGAGATCGCCGCAACGACTCCCACGAGGTTTCCCATTCCCACGCGGGTCGCTGTGGATACAAACAAAGTCTGGATCGGCGACAGGCCGCCTTCCTCCTGTTTCTTTCCGTTCAAAGCCCGGATCATGTCCGGAAACAGGCGGATCGGAAGAAATCTTGTCCGAATCGTAAAATAGACTCCCGTCGGGATCAAAAGCAAAACAAGAAGCGGGATCCCGATCCCATTTCCATTCCCCAACGGAATCGTAAACAGGTCTCCCCATAAGAAGCGGTACACCGCTTCGATAACTGCTGTTACCATAAGTAAATTTTCTCCTTTTCGATATAACATGACAGACAGGCACCCGCTCCCCCAAAGCATACATTTCAAGCTTCAATACTAAAACGCGCCAGTCTGTTAAATTGGCATGTACAGTTTTTTATTATACACGTTTATAATGTGTGCTGTCAAATAATCCTTAAGAATAGCTCGTATGTGGGAATGAATTATCAGTTATATATGAGGTGAAAAATACGCAGCTATTTCAAGCTCCTCAGGCTATCGCGGCTGATCCCCCCTGTTTCGGTCCCCTGAACAAACGACGCTGGTACCCAGCCACTCTGATGCTCATGCGAGTCTGAACTTTATCTTCTTGTCCGTATAAACTATGAGGAGCACGCTTTGCGAGTTTCTCCAGTTATTGCGGCAGTCTCCAAGGTCTCATTCAATCATGGACTTTGGCTCGTTGCTCGCGTAAATAAAAAAGGACACCTCTTTGGTATCCTTTTTCATCTTTCTAAATGCAGTTTAAATTCATGCTGGCCCAAAGAAAACTACGCGTTCTCCTGCTGCTCCGCTTTCTTCGGCGGCATCACACAGAGATCCTTCACGACCTCCCCCGCCAGGATCAGTCCCGCAACAGACGGAACAAACGCGATGCTGCCCGGAATTGCGCGGCGCTCGGTGCATTTATGCTTTGCGCCCGGCGGGCAGATACAGTTTTTCCGGCAGCTGATGCTCATGTCTTCCTGCTGCTCTACCGGCGGCTCTGTGGAATAAACCACCTTTAATTTCTTCACTCCGCGCTTCTTTAACTCGCGGCGCATGACCTTCGCAAGCGGACACATGCTGGTCTTATAGATATCTGCCACATGGAACTGTGTCGGGTCCAGCTTGTTTCCTGCCCCCATGCTGCTGATGACCGGAGTCTCGCAGCTGATGGCTCTCATGATGATCTCAAGCTTTGCTGTCACGGTGTCCACAGCATCTACCACATAGGAATACTCCGTGAAATCAAATTCGTCGGCGTTTTCCGGAAGGTAAAAACACTTTCTGACCTCCACCTGGGCATCCGGGTTGATTTCCAGGATCCGGTCACGCATGACCTCCGCCTTGTACTGTCCGATGGTCTTTCTCGTCGCGATGATCTGGCGGTTGATGTTCGTGAGGCAGACCTTATCGTCATCCACCAGCACAAAAGAGCCGACTCCGCTCCTTGCCAGCGCCTCAGCCACATATCCGCCGACTCCGCCGATTCCAAAGATCGCCACCTTCGCCTTCGCGAGGCGGTCCATATTTTCCGCTCCCAAAAGGAGCTGTGTTCTCGAGAACTGATTTAACATGTCTATCTCCATTCCTGTCTGTATTTCAATGGTCACCCGGGGATCTCATGTCTCCCGGATTCCTGCATTCTTACAGCCGGTGCAGCGAATGCGCCGGCATATAGAACAGTTCCCATTATACCCACTGGTTTGGTATGTGTAAAGCCCCCAGCTCTATCGCACTCTGATTTCTGCCGGCGCAGACGGTTCGCACGTTAATTTTCCTTTACGGCAGCGGATACTCCCCACCTTCCACAATATTCCGATAGGACACAGGATCCGTATCACCTTCCGTGTTGATGAGCAGGATCACTGAATCTACTCCCAGTCCAAGAGCCTCTCTCGCAGCTTTAAGCTCCGGGCGTTCCAATACCATCAGCGCAGCGCCCATAGCCGAAGCTCCGGACTCACCGGACACGATCACCGGGTCATCTCCCACCGGCTCTGCATAAGTCCTCATGGCGTGGGCCGCCGCATAGTCTTTACAGGTGATGTAAGCCGCAGGAACCGATTTTAACACCGGCCAGATAGATTTACACGGTGTTCCGCAGTTTAATCCCGCCATGATGGTCTCCGGCGCTCCGTCCACCGAGCAAAGTTCCCCTGCTTCCCCGGATCTAAAAATACAATCCGCCACGTCCGGCTCCACGATCATGATCTTCGGCGCTTTCTCCCCGTAATGGTTTACAAGATATCCTGCGACAGCCCCCGCCATGGAGCCGACGCCTGCCTGCAAAAACACATGGGTCGGAATCTCTCCCGATGCCTCGATCTGCTCCGCCGCCTCCGATGCCATGGTAAGATACCCGTCCATAATCCAGCCTGGGATCTCCTCATATCCGTCCCAGGAAGTATCCTGGATCAGGAACCATCCGTGCTCCTCACTCATCTTCTTCGCGTATTTTACCGTATCATCGTAATTCCAGTCCGTGACTGTCACCTCCGCTGGACCAGCCTGCCGTACAGCCTCCTCACGGGCCTTTACGGTGCCTTTCGGCATATAGACGTAAGCATGTGCCCCAAAGAGCCCGGAAGCCCAGGAAACGCCCTTTCCGTGATTTCCATCCGTTGCCGTCACAAACGTGTACTTCGCAGTCTTTTCCCGCACATCCGCTTTCTGAAATTCCGAAAAATCCACCTTTCCTGAATCAAGCCCCAGCTCCCGGCACAGGATCCGGAACATCGCATACGTTCCGCCCAGTCCCTTAAAAGCCTTCATCCCAAACCGCTCCGCCTCGTTCTTCACAAAGATTCCTTTTACACCAAGCTTTCCACTAAGCCCCCGCAGCTGCAACAACGGCGTCCAGTTATACACCGGAATACTCTCATGAAATCTCCTCGTCTCCTTCGCCTTTCCCTCAGAAAACGCCGAAAGATCCACCTGATCCACTTCCGGTACATTCATCAAAACTTTTGTTCCGTATCCCTCTTCTAATTTCTTTGCCATAAGAATCCCCTTTCCACGATCTTTCAATTATAAAATTATAACATACGTGCCATAAATTCGCAGTAAAAATCCGGATATTAAAAAGGAAGACCCTTCACGAATCTCTCCACAAAAGGTCTTCCTCCTATACTTTTTCACACATCACAATCGGCTTACGCCTCTTCGATCGCCTTACCAATATCATGTCTCATATACTTATTCTCAAATGATATCCATTCCGTAGCCTCATAAGCCTTCTTTCTGGCTTCCTTCAGATCTTTTCCGGTGGCGGTCACACCGAGGACACGACCGCCGTTGGTGACGATCTGGCCGTTTTCGTTGAATTTTGTACCGGAGTGGAAGACATAGTAATCGTCTTTTCCCTTGAATTTCTCAAGTCCCTCGATCGGGAATCCTTTTTTATACTCTACCGGGTAGCCGTCGGACGCTAAGATCACGCATACAGTCGCGCGGTCATTGTCGAACTTTAAGTCTACCTGGTCAAGAGTTCCATCGATGCAGGCCTCGAAGACATCAACGATATCATTTTCCAACCTCGGGAGAACGACCTGCGCCTCCGGGTCGCCGAATCTCGCGTTGTACTCCAGGACCTTCGGTCCGTCCGGGGTCAGCATGAGACCAAAGAAGATAACTCCCTTGAACGGTCTACCCTCTGCCTTCATGGCGTCAACAGTCGGCTGGTAGATATATTTCTTACAGAACTCGTCGACTTCCTTCGTGTAGAACGGGCTCGGGGAGAAGTTTCCCATACCGCCGGTATTTAAGCCCTGGTCGCCGTCCTTCGCACGCTTGTGATCCTGGGCGGAACTCATGATCTTCACGATATTTCCATCCACAAAGGACAGTACGGATACCTCACGACCTGTCATAAACTCCTCGATGACGATCTCGTCGCCCGCGGAACCGAACTTCTTATCCATCATGAGGGTCTTGACGCCCTCTTTTGCCTCTTCCAGTGTCTGGCAGATCAGAACGCCTTTTCCGAGCGCAAGACCGTCCGCCTTCAATACAATCGGCATCTTCGCGGTCTCAAGATACTCCAGTGCCTTCTCCGGGTCTGTGAATGTCTCATAAGCCGCTGTCGGGATGTTGTACTTCTTCATAAGGTCCTTGGAGAATGCCTTGGAACCCTCGAGGATCGCCGCGTTCTTTCTCGGTCCGAATACACGGAGTCCCTCCTTCTCGAAGACATCAACGATTCCGCCTACAAGCGGATCATCCATACCGATCACGGTAAGATCGATCTCTTTCTCCTTCGCGAAAGCAACTAATTTATCAAATTCCATGGCACCAATCGGCACGCACTCCGCTACTTCAGAAATACCTGCATTGCCCGGTGCACAGTAGATTTTATCGACCTTCTTGCTCTGTGCGACCTTCCATGCGATCGCATGCTCTCTTCCGCCGCTGCCAACGATTAAAACCTTCATTCGTTTTTCCTCCTGCTTATCAGTGAAGCCGTTCCTGTATACGCCCCGCGCAGCCAGGAACGGCTGTCTTTTATCCTGTATCAGATCTCTCCGTTTGCGATCATGTCGATGGCCTTCGGCAGGATCTTCCACTCTGCCTGTTCCATGACGCGGCGCTGAAGGACCTCCGGCGTGTCACCTTTTTCCACTTCAACAGCCTTCTGTAAGATGATCGGACCGGAATCCATTCCCTCGTCCACAAAATGTACCGTCGCACCGGTGATCTTTACACCTCTCCGAAGAGCAGCCTCATGGACCTTCAATCCGTAGAAGCCGACACCGCAGAAGGACGGGATCAGTGACGGGTGGATATTGATGATCTTATCTCTGTATTTTTCGATCATGGCTGCCGGGATCTTCACGAGATATCCTGCCAGCACGATGAGGTCCAGCTCATAGGCATCAATCTTAGCAACCAGTGCCTTATTGAACTCCTCCCTGGACGCAAAATCCTTCGGGGAAAGACACTCAGCCGGAATCCCATGCTTTTTCGCACGCTCCAAAGCAAACGCTCCTGCGTTGTTGCTGATGACGACCTCTACCTTCGCATTACGAATCGTTCCATCGTCAATGGCATCCAAGATCGCCTGAAGATTCGTTCCTCCGCCGGAAACAAGAACGCCGACTCTTAACATAAGGTCACTCCCTTTTCTCCTGCCTCGATGGATCCGATGATGTACGGGATATCTCCTGCTGCCTTCATGGCTGCCATCGTTGTGCGGACATCTTCCTCAGCGACTGCAACGACCATGCCGATTCCCATGTTGAAGGTATTGTACATAATCTTCTCATCGATCTCGCCCTTTTTCTGCATCAGCGGGAAGATCGGCGGGATCTGGTAGCTGTCTTTATGGATCACAGCGCGGACGCCATCCTTTAACATACGCGGAACATTCTCGTAGAAGCCGCCGCCTGTGATATGGCTGCATGCCTTTACGGTAACGCCTGCTTTTTTCACGTTCTTTAAAGCTTTCACATAGATTCTTGTCGGAGCGAGAAGTGTCTCACCAAGAGTCTTTCCAAGCTCGTCGTAATATGTATTTAAGCCCTCCGCAGTCATCTCTTTCTCAAATACCTTGCGGACAAGAGAGAAACCGTTGGAGTGAACGCCTGTGGAAGCCATTCCGATCAGCACATCACCCGGCTGAAGCTCCTCGCCTGTGATCATATCCTTTTTATCGCAGACGCCAACGGAGAAACCTGCAAGGTCATACTCATCCTCTGCCATAAGACCCGGATGCTCTGCGGTCTCACCGCCGATCAGGGCAGCTTCAGACTGGAGACAGCCTTCCGCAACACCTTTTACGATATCCGCGATCTTTTCCGGATAGTTCTTGCCGCATGCAATATAGTCTAAGAAGAATAACGGCTCACCGCCTGCACACGCGATATCGTTGACACACATGGCAACTGCGTCGATACCGATGGTGTCATGCTTGTCCATGATCATCGCAAGTTTCACCTTTGTTCCACATCCGTCAGTACCGGAAAGAAGGACCGGCTCCTCCATATCTTTAATCTTTGCGAGGGAGAATGCACCGGAAAATCCGCCAAGACCTCCTAAAACTTCCTCACGCATGGTCTTCTTAACATGCTCTTTCATCAGTTCTACAGACTTGTAACCAGCCTCGATATCAACTCCGGCTTTCTTGTAATCCATATGTATTTCCTCCTGGAGAATCTTATGTTCTCGGACATTCTCTGCACATTCTGCATGCTGCATGCACGATCATGTCCCGATTTCTATATTTTTTATGCTTATATGAGTTTACACTGTGTCTTCATCAGACCTTGCTGGAAACACAATGCCCGGCAGCCACTCACCTTTCTGTCTGCGGGAACTCTGTTTCTAAATATCTCTGTTACTTATCATTTTTTCATGGAAACAAGATACTCTTTGTATCCGATCTTGTCGAGCTTCTCAGCCTTGCTCTCAACTTCCGTCTTCATCTTCTCGGAATATGCTTTTAATTTTTCAAGGAGTTCCGGATCGGATGCTGCAAGGATCTTGGCCGCAAGGATTCCGGCGTTCTTTCCTCCGTTGATCGCTACGGTCGCTACCGGGATTCCGGACGGCATCTGTACGATAGAATAGAGGGAATCCACGCCGCCTAAGTCAGAAGTCTTCATCGGGATTCCGATGACCGGAAGCGGGAAGATCGCTGCGCACATACCCGGAAGGTGAGCTGCCTTGCCTGCGCCGGCGATAATGACCTTCATGCCTTTGCTCTCGGCGCTCTTCGCGTACTCGAAAAATGTATCCGGCTCTCTGTGAGCGGAAATGATCGTCATTTCAAAATCAATACCAAACTGTTCCAGTACCTCGGCAGCCTGTGCCATGATCGGCATATCAGAGTCACTGCCCATTACAATTCCAACTTTTGCCATTGTTTTTTCTCCTTATGAGTGTAACGATTATTGATAAGTTATTCTAATAAATAGCTTTTTAGTAACAATGTTTTCTTATCAATCATAATACAAGGTTTTTTTATGCGCGTCAAGTAGGAATCCGTAGATTCTGCCAACTTCATGCAGTGATGTGATACTGCAAAATATAATATTCTTCCCATCCATCGGTCTGTCAGCAGCTTTTCCTGGGATCACAAGTATCCACACTCAGTGTAATTATGTAAAAACACCCTGAAATACATAAATGAATTACATATTTCAGGGTGTCCTGTCATCAGCTGCATAACCACTGTGTTCATAATTTTCTCTATGCTATTCCGGTTTTGCAGTCTGATAAAACTTTTTGTAACGATTCAGTATCTTCACAGTTACAACTTTTTCTTATTTTTCATCCAGCGGCCTATTTAATTCATCCAGCCCCGCCAGCACAAACCTTCCGTCCAGAATGATATCTGTCTTCGTTCCGTCTGTATGGACTGCGGAAATTCTCTCCAGCTCCTTATATGGGATCGTGATATCCGTGTGAACGCCGAAGTACGCCTTCGAGACATCTTCCTTCCTTAATATAGAAACTTCGTTGTCTCTCGCGATCATCTCCTTGCCGTCCGGATTGTACATCGGGCTGTCCTCAGACCAGCTGTAGCAAGTGTCGCCAACTGCAAAGTGCGGTCCCATCTTCTCGACGATGAGGATCGGCAGGCGGTCCAGAATTCCAAACTTCTCCGCCATGGCGTAGGCCGTCGTGTTCGTTCCGATGGCAAACTCACCGAGGGGCAGCGTCTCATGACCGTTCATGATTCCCTGCACGATAAGGCGGTGTCCAGCTTCCTGATCGATCACTCCATTTTCCACAAAGTTATCGCATACCGCTGAAACCACACGTCCGTCCTTGAATTCCATGCGGAGATTCCGGTACTGGATATCTCCGATATAAACCGTTCCCACATTTAAGATTCCGTTCGTTCCCGCAAGCTTCGGGGAAGTGAACACCTCGCCAAGCGGAATATTTACATCCGCCACACAGTTCTCAAACTTCGTCTGCTTTTCCGGGTTGGAAATCGCAGCCAGCTGGACCTGCATGTTCGTCTGGTTCTCCCCTTTTCCGGTGATCTCCACATACTCCGCCGTATCGAGAACATCAATGATCTTCTGCTGCATGTCACGGTAAAGTTCGTAATCCAGGGTGTTGATCCGGATCGTCTCCTTAAAGATCTCCGGGAACTGTTCCCCGATTGCCGGAACTGGGAACGCGATGATCGTAAAGCTCGTCTCATCCCCCGGAATATATTCATTCACCACCGGCATAGAGAGATTCCTGTACTCCAGATAAAGGTTCTGCTGTTTCTCCGTAAACGCCCATGCCTCCGGCTTGTTCACCGGATCAAAGCCCGACTCGCCGAAGGTCTCGATGACCGCCGGTCCCGCGTAAGCGGCTGCGTCCTCTTTATACTGCTCGTAGGCCGTCTTTAAGACACCAATCTTCCGGTCACGGAACGCCTTATCCATATAGACTGCGCTGTCATAACGATGGTCATAATCATACTGTCTGTTCGGGGAAGAGGATGCGTATCCGCCGTGTCCTGCCGGATTCCGGTTGATGCTGCCCACAGCACTTCTGCAAAAGATCACAGAAAGCCCCGCTGCCTCGAAATTTTTTACTGCCTGGCGTACCATGCGTTCAAAGCCGATCGGATAACGCACTGACACCGTCTTCTTCTTCGAAAGATCCCGGCCCATGACCTCAAATCCACGGATATATCCGTCAGTATAGGTATCTGCCATCTTCCTGATCTCTTCCTCCGGCAGGCTGTTTAAGAATGCCGCTGTCTTCTCCTCTTCCGGGGAAATATACGCACCGAACCGGTAGAGATACGAGAGATCGGAAAGGTCACTCTCCATGATGATCTTTTTCGCGAAGTCAAGCTTTGGATCCACGCCTTCCTGTACACGGTAAGTCAGAGTCACGTCACAGTAGTCGCTGGCGCTCCAGTAGAGTACGTCCTTGATCTCCTTCGCTGCCGGAAGTGTCTCGCCCTCAAAGAGGTTGTAGATCTCGATCAGTGCCTCGTTTCCGATCACGAGATCCAGAACACGTCCCTCAAACGCGTAAACGATATCCCCGCGGATCTCCGCATAGAGATAGGAAAGAAGCTTTCCGTACTCCTCCCCCAGCGTCTTCACCGCGTAAGCCGGATTCGTATAGCTTGTCTCATAGTTTTCCGGAAGAACATCCAGATAAAGCTTATGATTTAACGTTCTTCCCGCTTCCAGTGTCATCTGATCCAGACTTCCGTCCTCTTTCGCTTTTAAGACCTCGCCGCACTGGATAATGAACTCTGTCACTTTTCTAAAATAATCCCGGTAGTTTTCCGGTACCGTCTCTTCCGTCAGAATTTCCTGGATCCGCGCCATGGAAAGGTCATAGCGCTCTCTGATCAGATCTTGTTCCATGTGTCATGCCTCCATTTCACGTTCATTTTCCGCACCTGAAAAAGATGCGCTCCGGACCGCTGTTCCCGGTTCCGCCCTGTCATCTTTACAGCGCAAACACAATCATCAGTACCCACACCAGCAACAGGATCCCCGCCGCCGCAAGGCTGATCTTCGCCAGAAGATAATTCTTCTCTTTCTCCATCATGGCAAATACACCATAGACCACCGATGACACCGCAATGATAATACTGCAAAAACCCAGAGCCGCAGCCGCAAGCGGTGCATTCCCCTGGGTATAGTACGAAAAGCTGATGGCGGCGGCATAAAAGACAAGTGCCGCCGCTGCGAGCCCTGCCGCCACAAAACTGTTCTTTGCAAACGGCTTTTTTATATACGATACTTTATTTCCGATTCGTTCCACTGTATCTCTCCCAAACGCCTCTCGCAAGGACAAAAATAATATACCCGGCAAAACCACCGATGGTATTTAAGAGCAGGTCATCCACATCAAAGCTTCCGACTTTGCCGACAAGCTGCATCGTCTCCACAAGAAGACTCATGGCAAAGCTTAAGAGTACTGTGATATACCAGTGTCTCGTCCGCACCCAGATGACCGGCAGAAAAAAGCCAAAGGGCATAAATGCCAGCACGTTGCCGAAAATATTCAAGAACACCGCGCGCCAGCCAAGAATGTTCCTGTATAAAAGAAAGCGCCGAATCTCTTTAAAAAGGGTCAGGTTGTAGGAATATTCGGCCCTCGCGTCGGGGCTGCGCCCCATTTCTTCGGCGAAAAACAGGAAATATGTCAGCAGAACCAGATACAGGACAAAAAGAACCGCCCCGAGAATCCGATGTCTGTGTTTTTTCATTTTCAAAATTCTCCATTCCCACCAAAACAGGGGTTCCTGTTTCGTGGTCCTTCTCTCCGGATACTCTCCGAATTTTAAGCAGGAAAGGAGATGCCGCCATAAAGGCCACATCTCCCACTCCGTTCATTTCACTTTTCAGGCATGCTTCACCGCTCTTTTTGTTTTCACAGCCGCGTTAAAACCGCCCCGATCCGATTAAAACGTGATCTCAGATTTCCTCTTAAGAAGCAGTGCCCCGTTCACGATCGCGATGATTCCGGCAGCAAGTCCAACAGATGCAACGATAACTCCAACCGCGATGCTCGCTGCCCCTGTGTTTCTCATGGTCTTATAAATTTTTTCCATAAAACCGCTCCTTCTTATTTTACGCCGTACTGCTCATAGTATGCGTCGATCGCAGCTTTTAATGTGTCGTCGATAATAACTTTTCCCTTGTACTCTTTATTGTAGAGGTGCTCAACAACTTCCTTCATTGTTACGATCGCTGTTGTGCGGAAACCGTATTTCTCCTGGATCTCGGTAAGAGCGGACTTCTCGCCTTTACCTCTCTCGCAGCGGTCTACGGATACAACAAGACCGAGAACATCGACATCGCCCTGTGCCTTGATGATCGGAAGTGTCTCCTCGATGGATGTACCCGCTGTTGTTACGTCCTCAATGATAACGACCTTGTCACCGTCAGCGATCGGGCTGCCAAGAAGGATTCCCTTGTCACCGTGGTCTTTTACTTCTTTTCTATTGGAGCAGTACTTGATGTCCGCTCCGAAGTGCTCGCTGATCGCCATGCTTGTTGCAACGGTCAGCGGGATTCCCTTGTAAGCCGGTCCAAAGAGAACATCGAAGTCTGTTCCGAATGTATCATTGATTGCCTTCGCGTAGTACTCGCCGAGCTTTCTGAGCTGGGCGCCTGTGCGGTAGAATCCTGTGTTTACGAAAAACGGAGTCTTTCTTCCGCTCTTTGTTACGAAATCTCCAAATTTTAATACGCCGCAATCAACCATGAATTCAATAAATTCCTGCTTGTACTTTTCCATGACCTAAAAACTTCCTTTCAAAATAATAATCTTAGTGCACAGCACCAATTAACTCGTGGATATCCTCCACACCGTATTTCTTCATATATGCCTCAATGCCCTCGATCACCCGGATCGTTGTGTCCGGGTTGATGAAGTTGGCGGTTCCGATAGACACCGCCGTAGCGCCTGCGAGAATGAACTCCAGCGCGTCCTCAGCCGTCATGATTCCGCCCATTCCGATCACCGGGATCTTCACAGCGTTGGCAACCTGATATACCATGCGGACAGCCACCGGTTTGATCGCCGGACCAGACATACCGCCGGTCTTATTCGCCAGAGCGAATGTACGCTTGTTGATATCGATCTTCATTCCTGTGATGGTGTTGATCAGGGAAACCACATCCGCTCCGCCTGCCTCAACGGCTCTCGCCATCTCAGCAATATCCGTTACGTTCGGGGAGAGCTTCATGATCACCGGCTGCTTTGCAACCTTCTTTACCGCCTTTGTGATCTGCTCCGCACATTTCGGATCCTGACCGAATGCGATTCCGCCCTCTTTCACGTTCGGGCAGGAGATATTGATCTCAAGCATATCTACATCAGCGTCAGCAAGACGCTCCACAACATCCACATAGTCGCTCTCGGACTTTCCGCAGACATTAACGATGATCTTTGTGTCATGCTGTCTTAAAAACGGAACGTCGCGCTTCATGAACACGTCGACGCCCGGTCCCTGAAGACCGATAGCATTTAACATTCCGCCGTAAACTTCTGTCACACGCGGGGTCGGATTTCCCGGCCACGGCACGTTTGCGATTCCTTTTGTTACAACAGCGCCGAGACGGTCAAGATCGATCATCTCGCCGTATTCCATACCGGAACCAAAGGTACCGGAACAGGTCATCACCGGATTCTTTAACTCTACACCGGCAAGTGTTACTTTCGTATTCATGCCTGCTCCTCCTTCTTGATCACGATGCCGGAGGCGATGCGCTCGCGCTGCTCATCCGGAGTCAGAAGTTCTACCTCTTCAGCGCGGAATACCGGACCGTCCTTGCAGATTCTCTTGTTTCTCATGTTACTGTGCTCATCAATGTCCTTGCTGTGGCATACACAGCCAAGACAGGCACCGATTCCGCATGCCATCTTTTCTTCCAGAGAGATATAGCACTCGATCCCGTTCTCCATTGCGTAGGTCTTTAATGCCTTCAACATCGGAGTTGGCCCGCATGCGTAGATGATATCCGCGGTAAGCTTCTCCGCGCGGATCGCGTCGATGACATTTCCCTTTGTTCCGACACTTCCATCCTCTGTCGCGATCACGACATCGGCGTATTTGCAAAGCTCGTCCGCGAGGAAGGTCTCTTTATCTCTGTAACCGATGACTGCTGTCTTCTCGCAGTCAAGATTCTTAGCAAGCTCTAGCATCGGCGGGATTCCGATTCCGCCGCCGATCAGGAATGCTTTTTTCTTCTTTAAGGGGAATCCATTTCCCAGCGGTCCCATAATATCGAGGGTATCGCCTTCCGTGTATGCGGAAAATTCCTTTGTTCCGGCTCCCGCGATGCGGTAAACGATCCGAAGTCTTCCATTCTCCTTGTCCGCCTCACAGATACTGATCGGACGCGGGAGAAGCTTTGACTGGTCATTGGTGTAAACAGCGATAAACTGTCCCGGTACGGCTGCTTTTGCCATCTCCGGTGCGTCAAGCCACATGCTGTAGATTCCCTCTGCCAGTTTTTCCTGGCTGTGGATCACAGCGTTTACTTTTTTCTGTGCCATGGTTTCCTCCTAGTGGTTTACTATCAGTATTCCGGTGTTATTTCAGCTTTCCGGAATACTGTTTTTATATGGTTACAACACATCAGCCACGGACATACGCCATGGCTGATAAATTTTCAATGTACTATTATAATACGGAGTTGATATCCGCGATCATATCCACAACGGCCTGTCTGGATGCCTCTGCGAAATGTTCCGGACCGAACTTTGCGTATTTCTCCTGCTTATACGCAGCGATGATTCCTCTGGAGGAGTTTACGACAGCTCCGAGACCATCCTCGTTGAAACAGTGCATTAAGTCTTTCGCGGTACCGCCCTGTGCGCCGTAGCCCGGTACAAGGAAGTATGTCTTCGGCATGAGCTTTCTTAAGATCTTGCTCATCTCCGGATATGTAGCTCCCACAACAGCGCCTACGTTGCTGTAATCGCCGTCCATGCTTGCTTCGCCCCACTCAACGACCTTCTCTGCGACTAACTCGTAGAGCGGTCTTCCGTCTACAAGGCGGTCCTGGAACTCACCGCTGGACGGGTTGGATGTCTTAACGAGAACAAAAAGGCCTCTGTCCTCATCGTTGCAGACATTGACGAACGGTTTGATTCCATCTGTTCCAAGGTACGGGTTTACAGTGATAAAATCTGTATTGAAGCCGCGGCATACATTGCTTCCGACTTTTACACTTCCGATATGTCCAACTGCATATGCGGAGGAAGTGGATCCGATATCGCCTCTCTTTACATCTCCGATCACAAGGAGTCCCTTGTTCTGGCAGTACTCGATCGTGCGGGCATATATTTTAAGACCCTCAATGCCAAACTGCTCATACATTGCAATCTGCGGTTTCACTGAGGGAATCAAATCATAAGTGTTATCAATAATTTCTTTATTAAACTGCCATACAGCCTCGGCAGCTCCTTCCATGGTCTCGCCGAAGTCCTTAAATGCTCTCTGGACAATATGGTTCGGGATATAACCTAACATAGGGTCAAGACCGACGCAGATCGGTGCCTTTGTCTTCTGAATCTTCTGTATGAGCTGACTGATCATAGTTTCCTCCTCCGATGTAGTTGCGTTTCTACAACACCTTATTCTTTCCAATTTTAGCATATGGTGTTTCCGGTTTCAAGTAGAAATGTGAGAGATGGGAAAATTTCTGCAATTTGAGAAGAATCGGGAAATATTGTGACAGATGGGGAGGAGGACGATGGAGCTGGCCTCCCCTCTTATACTACTTCCCAATATCCTTTATGGCTGGTACCGACACGTTTGATAATGTTCTGCTGCCTCATCCTATTTACATGATATTTTACCCTGTTGATTTTCCAACCTAATTTTTCTGCAATCTCTTTCTGAGTCATGTCTGGATTCTGGCTTATTATCTGCAAAATAGTTTTGGCCTCTTGGCTTAGTTTCGTTTGGGTGGTACTTTGGGTGGTATCTTGGGTAGTTTGGGTGGTATCCCGCGCAGTTTGGGTGGTGTCATGCACAGTTTGGGTGATACTTTGGGTGGCTTGGGTATTACCTTGGGTGGCTTGGGTGCCACTTTGGATATTTTCTTCCGCACATCTTATCACTGTATCTTCCGTATTCCGATAAAGATTAATACGGAACCCGATCTCTAAATCCTGAAACTCTGGCTCCCGCAGTCCATACTCTTTCATCGCCTCCAACAATTTCGGAATCCCACTGCCCCATGCTTCAATCAGATTCATGTATGAAAAAGCATGTGCCAATGCACGATTTCGAATTTTAGAGTATCCCTCTCTCATTTTATCCAATGTCACACCTGGCATCAAACCGCCCGGAGAGGTGATCTCCAACCGATCATCATAAATCGCCACCTGGATATGTGAACTTTGTAAATAGCTACAGTTCATCACAGCATTAATAATCAACTCACGAATACTGTCCGGCGGTAATTCATAAATATCTTTCCGATAAATTCCCTCAAGTTTTGCGCCTAAATGAATATTTCTCAATACAAACTGGAACGAATCATCGATCTGCTGCCATAATGGACCGCTATACTCACGCTTGTCCACAAATACAGCACGCGTTTTTCCTTTGAACATTCCACATTGGATATGTGACAAGAATTCATCCTTTCCCAACAGGAAAACATATCCATTTGTAGGATGTATACTTCCATCTTCTGCTTCTGCCAGTAGTCCCCAACTGAGCAGTACATTCTTTGTTATATCCTTAACCGCTTCTTTCTGCGTCTTTGACTTTCCATTCGCAATAGCTACTTCTTTCATCTGCCTGCACAGTTCTGCAATCTCTTCATCTGTGACTGTCAAATCTCTGCGAATAACCTTGTCATAGGATCGTCCTTCATCCTCATAATACATCTCAGCCGTCAAGTCACGTCCAGCAGGACGGGATGTTCCAGAAACCCGAATATAAGTTCCATCCTTAATTCCCATGGACTTGATATAATACGGTCTCTGTTTTCCCGGGCTGATCTCAGCAATAATGATCGTCTTATCCTCAATCGTCTGTAAGTAAACATCTGGAATAACGACCGGTTCACAGCTGTCCGATATTGCTGTAGTAATCGCATCAATCTCCGAAAAGACATTTTCCTTAGGAATACCGACTACCTCACGAGTATCATCATCAACGCCAAATACAATGCGTCCGCCCTCCCCATTAGAAAAGGCAATTACTGTTTTCATGTATTTTATACTATCCTTGGGTCTCTGAACTTTAAACTCTACATTTTTTGATTCGCCTGCTAAGATTTCTTCAATAGTCAATACGCTCACCTCTTTCCTCTTAGTTTTTATTTTAAATAATTAATCAACTAATCTAAGAACAAACTAATCTTATCCAATCTGAAATACCATTTTTCAGTATATGTAAAGTTTCTTTCGAAATTATACTCTGGGTATCTGGTTTAAACTGCAATATCCATTTATAAATATGGTCTTGATTTATTTCTATAGAATTCTGCCTAAAACCTTTAATTATTTTTTCAACTTCTTTTTCTGCAATATCTTCCTTGTATTTCAATAAAACCCTCTGTCTAATATGTTCGTTTTCCTATCAAATTATCCGCGTAATCAACTAAATTATCATAATGTATGATATCAATATCGTCTGCCTTTTTTCGTTCTCGTTTGATAATATAAGTCTTATCTTTAAAATCTTCTCTTCTTCCCGCAACTACAACATAATGAAAACGAGACATATCCAAAACATAAAATTCTTCTGGTAAATCAAATGCATTATTTTTATATTTTCGCATAATTTCCCCAAAAGAATTATAATTCGCAGGAAGCCATCTTTTCCAATCTTCCAACTGCGATATTCCATCTCTGAATTCTGCCCCCAGTTGTCCATCTTTTAATGTAATGTTTCCATAAGGACTTTCTAATTCAATAAAAATAAACTCAAATCCTCCAGAACTTCTTCCCATAAGAAGGTAATCAGCTTTATATGAACTGCTCAATTGAAATTCCGGAAATAAATATGCTCCATGATGTCCAATATTAATAGACAACCCCCAAATAATAGAACCGATTATGTGATAATATTCTTTTTCTCTTATAAAATTCAATACATCTCTTTCTGTACTTTCCTTGTTATTTAACAAAAAAATGAACTCTTCATTCGCATGTTTTAAGCGTTCTTGATTTCGTAGTTCAGCAACATCCAGATAATTATTAGGGAAAAGTGATTTACACATCCTAGCAGCTTTTGGATATGCCATAAAATTATTAACCATACCAAATCCACTTACTCTTTTTTCCAAAAATTTTCGCCCCGTTATTTTTTCGTACTGCTGTTCTTCTGCTTCAGTTAATCCTATGCGATAATCGCGATCATATAACATATGTTCATGCTTCCTAATTCTATTTTATTCGTTTAAAATATTTCGATAGCTGACTTTTATGGTCATCAGCTATTCTCTTATCATAAGTCAACATTGTTCCTTCTTTATTAGACATAATTTCTGTTTCATTGTTAAAATCCCAAAAGGAATGATTTGCTTGTTTATGTAGCAAAACTCTACTCCCACAAAATTCTATCGCTGATGGATGACAATTAAAAATTGTATAATTAGAACCTCTTGGGGTTAAAAAACTTTTATATTTAATTCCATCTATTCCTGTTTTTCGTAAGTAATCAGCTATTACTTGCGTGGCTCGATAAGCGTTCTCTCCTCTTACAGGCTGTGAAAAACGCAACATTAACTGTGAAAAGAACACTCCCATACTCATTCCATAACATTCAGTAGTTTCTCTTGGAAAAGTTTTATCAGACTCAAAATCAAAAACATATAATGGCTTTACCACTTTAAACTTTGCAAGAGAAATAAGACTACCTAATTGTGATTTTATCTCCATACAGGCTGTTTCTGGATCAGACGCAACATATAAATATGAGGCTCCAGCAATACTGTTTCTTCCTTCGCTTCCTATACCCAAAATAGGTTCTCTCGAATTTATATCATTATACCCTAAAAACTTATTATCCTGAGTCTTTCCAATTCCCTTTTCTAAATTGGTATCATCCTCTGGATTAATAATTCTTGCACGATAGCACTCCGTTCCTACTTTTAGGCATTTTTTAAATTGATTCGCTTCTTTATCAAGTACGATATTGTCAATAATTTTTTGAATATTTTGAATCTGTTCACTTAATCCCTGTTCTGTTTCTACTGCATTTAAAAATTTATTAAAACTAATTCTTGCATTTGCGGACCAGCCCCAAGCATTCAATGAATCTACAATTCTTTGTAACTCATCATTCATATATTTTCCACCCTACACATAAAATAATTTTCTATCTGATTCTATCAAAATATCAAGCTAAAGCCTTCAAGTCATTAAACTCAAAGGCTTCTTGTTTTCATTGTGATTTTCTTATTCCTATGCCAATGCGGATTCATGCTCCGCAATAATAGCTTTTACCTCTTTGATATCCTTATCTGTAGCGAATGATATCTGCTCCGCCGTAAAACCATTTTTATAATGAGTCCTGCTTCACCTTCTGCACGTCCAATTGCAATACCCTCTTCTTTTATTCCTTGGCTTAAATTACACACGCGCTCACATATTTTCTGAAATTCTTCCAGCAGTAATATCCTGTAAAATTATCGAAAATCTTTATTGTGACTACTATTTCCCCTCAACTATGAAACACGATCGTACAGACATACTCCCCATTCTTATAATCCTTCTTAGCAAACTGCTCCTCCACCAGCGTCTCCATGTTCATCCAGTATTCCTCAGCAGCCAGCATGATATGTGACAGCATGATTCCCATGTTGAACTCTTTTAATGCCTTTGCTCCTTTTCGGGAGAAAGGAGCGGTCTTTTTCATGAAGATGTAGAGGCGGTCGGAGTAAACGACGAATCGCCAGGGCTGGGAGTTGAAGGAGGACGGGGCGAGGCGGGCGGCGCGGAGGATCGACTTTACCTGTTCTCCCGGTTCATCCTTGAAGGCACAGAGAGCTGCCAGGGAGTTTCTGTGGGCCATGGACGAATCGCGGAACGGCTTTGCGGATGCCTTGCCGAAGGCGATGACGAGGAAGCGCTTCAGTCCGTCTTTTTTGTCCTCGCCTGCTTTTGTCGCGCCGAGATAGCAGGTTCCGAGTTCCTTTGATGTAAGATAAAGGACTGCCTGCTCTGCCGCGTATCCCGCGTTCCGCATGGACAGACGGTCATCGCCGCAGTATACCGCAAGGTAGTACGGTGCTTCCGTCTTCCAGAGTCCGTGGACTTTCTGCTTTTTGTCGGTGTTGTCCACGATCTCAAATTCTACCGGCTTTTCCTCATCTAAAAGCGCTACGGTTTTTAAATACCGTTTCAACGCTTCCAATCTCTCCGGCTCAATCTTTTCCATCCGGTATTCCCTGACGGAGTACCGGTTAAAAATCGCCTCATAAATACTCATAACTGCTCGCCTCTTCCCCTCATGCCGGATATTATCACTTTTCCCGGCAAACACTGCACTTTGATTTCATAATTGATAAACTGCAACTGCTCAGCAAGCCTGCATACTTGCTGCAATGATTTACATTTTGATACCTTTCAGTCCGTACTGCGTCGGTACGAACCAGAAATCCCTGACAAAAAATTTCTTTTTACGCCAGTTCTTCCATCTCATCCAGCAGCCCCTCAAACACCTTCACAGCCTCATTCACAACCTCAGGCTCTTCCATGTCAAGACCTACAAGCTTCAGTAATTCCACCGGAGTCCTGGAACAGCCGCCTTTTAAGAAGCGGAAATAGCCATCCTTCGTCTCCGTGTCGCCTGCCAGGATCCGTCTCGCGATGGCCATCGCCGCCGAAAATCCGGTGGCGTACTGGTACACATAAAACTGCATGTAAAAGTGCGGGATCCGCTCCCACTCGTGGTCGATGTCGGAGTCGATCACGGTCTCTTTCCCATAATACTCCGAATTCAGCTCATGGTAAAGGCCACAGAGCAAATCTTTTGTGAGCGGGGTTCCGTTCCAGGAAAGCTTATAAGTCTCCCACTCGAACTCCGCGAACAGGGCCTGACGGAAAAGTGTCGTGCGGAACCGTTCCGCAAGCTGGTTCACCAGATAAAACTTCTCTTTTCTGTCCTTTGCCTCGTTGATCATGTAGTTTAAGAGCAGGATCTCATTGCAGGTGGAGGCCACCTCCGCCACGAAGATCTTGTATCCTGCGTAGGTGTAGCTCTGGTTCGCGTTGGAATACCAGGAGTGGATGGAATGTCCCATCTCATGGGCCAGCGTGAGGACAGAATTCAATGTCCCATCAAAGCTCATCAGCACATACGGGTGAACGCCGTAAGCGCTGTTGGAGTACGCGCCGCTTCTTTTTCCCTCATTCTCATAGACGTCGATCCAGCGCTTCTCAAATCCTGTTCTCAAGAGATTCAGATACTCCTCTCCTAACGGCTTCAGCGCCTTTAAGATCAGCTCCTGCGCCTCCTTGTAGGTGTAGGTCTTCTCGTAATCTTCCGTCAGCGGCACATAGAGATCATACATGTGGAGCTCAGAGACATTCATATAGCTCTTTCTGAATTTCATGTACCGGTGCATCAGCGGCAGAGCGTTATGGACGGACTCGATCAGGTTGTCGTAAACCTTTTCCGGGATCTCATTCCCCGCCAGGTACATGGCTCTCGCGGACGGATATTTTCTCATTCTCGCATAGAAATTTCCTTGTTTGACATTTCCCTCATAGTTTGCGGCAACGGTATTTGCGAACTGACGGTAGGAGGCGTACAGGGAATGGAACGTTGCTTCGCGGACACTCCTGTCCCTGCTCTCGATGAGCTTTCCGTATCTCGCGTGGGTCACATCCACCAGTTCCCCGTTTTCATCCTTCACCGGCTCAAATTTCAGATCCGCGTTGTTGAACAGGGCAAACACCGATGATGGAGTTCCCGAGATCTCAGAGGCGGCAGCTAAGATCGCCTCCTCCTTCTCCGATAACCTGTGAGACTTTTTCGCCAGCATCCGTTCCAGCTGTTTCTTATAGTGGGCAAGCTCCGGAGATGCAAGAAATCCTGCCATTTTCTCATCCGGAATGCTTAAAATTTCCGGGTCCGCGAAGGAAGATGCTGCCATTGCCTTCACAGTCAGTGACTGGACTCTCGACACCAGCGCCTGGTTCTCGCTGACGGAGGTATCCTGGTCCCGCCTCTGCATCGCATACGCATAAAGAAGAGAAAGTGTCTCGTCCACAGACTCATCATATGTCAGATAGTTCTTCAGGTATTCCGCGGAGTTTCCAAGTTTTCCCCGGTATGTCTCATACTCCTGGATCCGCTCCTCCACACCGTCCATGAGTTCCTCGAACTTTTCCGGTGATTTGATCATGTCCTCCAGTTTCCAGGTATACTGTTCTTCGATCTCTGAACGTTTCTTTACACTCTCAGCCATGGCTTTCTCTCCTTCTTAAATCAGATCTTTTTCATGATCTAATTTTTGCACAATCCCGCACAAAAATCCATCCCATTTTTAATTTTTTCTCAAATTATTGCGTGTCCCCCCCACTCCGTTCATCACGGAGCAAAGGTCATGAATGTTCACCAGTGACAGAATTCAATGTTGGTATATTTCGTTTGTAAAAGAATGTGCCCTGATACATTGATTTGCCCCGCACAGCCACATACAGCAGCTTACACATTTGCGCAGGTTCATGCATTCAGGACACATTTCTCCATTTATTGGTCGGACCAATACAGCTATAAAAATACGTCTAACGATCAGATCAGTCCCGACATGACCGGAACGATCACAACCGTCATAAGTCCGGACACCGCGATGGATAAGCTGCTCATGGCACCTTCAACTTCCCCGAGTTCCAGGGCTTTCGCAGTTCCGATCGCATGGGCAGATGTTCCCAGTGCCAGCCCCTTCGCGATAGGCTCCTTGATTCCGATGAGCTTGAACCAGCCGTCCGCAACGATATTTCCAAGAATTCCTGTGATAATGATGCTCACGATGGTCATGGTCACGATTCCACCGGCTTCCTCAGATACGCCCATTCCGATCGCTGTGGTGATGGACTTCGGAAGCAGGGACACATAGTGGACATGTTCCAGCTTAAAGACCATGGACATCACATAGACGCTGACAACACTTCCGATGACACCCGCGGTGATCGCCGTCGCAACAGCCGTCAGGTTTCTCTTCAACAGTTCCAGCTGCTTGTAAAGCGGGATCGCAAGGCATACCGTCGCCGGGGTCAGAAAATAGCTGATATAGGATGCTCCCTCATTATAATCCGTGTAGGTGATCCCCGTGGCCTTTAAAAACGCGATTACGAGAATGATCGCCACTAGCAGCGGATTTAACACCGGCCAGCCGAATTTCTTCTTTAATTCCATGCCGATCAGGTATGCGAAAAGACTGACAAATACTCCAAAATATAACGGCATCTCTATTTCGCCCCTTTCTTCTGTCTCTTGATGATCCACTCTGCCGTCACTCCGGTGATGGACATGACGATGAATGTGGTCACAAAGGTAATGATGAGCATCGGGATCATGACAGCCTTCAGCTCTTCGATCTTATCAATAATTCCCACAGCCGCCGGGATAAACATCACCGGCATCAGATCCAGAAGCAGGTTTCCCGTAACTTCCACGTCAGAGAGCTTAATGATTCCGCTGCACAGACCGCCAAGAAGAATGAACAGACCATATACTCCGGCAGGTACCGGAAACGGAATGAACTTATTTAAGAGTTCTCCGACCATTGTGATCCCGAAGATGATCACAATTTCCTTCACGTACTTCATAATGTTTCCTCCTCATTTTGTTGTCTCACGCAAAGACTAGCAACCATTTTAGCACCGCTTATGCGGAACGGCAATAGAAAAAAGCACGGAATTTTTCTTGAATTGGTCGATTTTTCTGTATATACTTATGTTCATGATATTGGAGACAAAAAGCTTTTACTCTCTCCGATACAGGATCACTCCGCACTGCGTGCTCTGGCAATCCGCAAAGCATTCTACGACCCGGAATCAGTATGGTATTCCGGTGCATTGATCCGTATTCCAGTAAATGACTTCCGGAAATTTTCCGGCTTTTTTCAGGAGGATTTTTTATGAAATTACACAGGGTCCATTCCCTTGATTCTTCCCAGATCAGACAACTCCAAACCATGGTAAATAAATGCACCGATTCTGACGGAACCAGACTTTCGTTCCCGTTTGATGAGGCTGATCTCTTTCTCTATTTTGAACACGACGGTTCCATCGTCTCCGCCATCGCTTTTATCCCTATAGAGGGCCTGCTCTATGAATGCTCTGCCTTCACGGATCCGGAGTTTCGCGGTCATGGACTCTTTTCTGGGCTTCTGGATGCGGGAATCGATGAACTTCCGGAAGATTCGGAGTTGATTTTTTATGCGGATAAGAGAAATTCTGCCGCTGGTGCCGTTCTGGAGGCGATCGGAGCAGAAATGAATTCCGAAGAACATATGATGAAGCTCCTGCCAGAAAACTTTTCCATCATTGACTGCCGCTCCAGCCAGACAGGATCCGATGTCAGTGCACTTGATTTAATTGCTGATATTCACTCTGAATGTCTGAATCTTGACGGCACTCTGACTCTCCGCTTTCACTCTGACCACGCCGTTATCAACTTCTCCGTCTTCCCTTCCCACTACTACCTCTATGGCTTTGAAGTGGAAGAATCCTGCCGCGGTAAGGGATATGGGACAAAGTTTTTAAGCACAGTACTTGCACAGTTGCTGAACGGTAACGCAGCCGCCATCGAGCATTCACCACTTTCGTCGGAAACTTCGTACCATATTTCAGACGTGAGAAGCGCAGGTGCCGCTGCTGACAATACTGCCCCACGCCCGGTCCTTCTCCAGGTATCCGGCGGCAACGCCCCGGCTCTCACCCTGTACAAAAAAACAGGGTTCCGCATCACCGAAACCCTGTGCTGCTATCTCTATTAGGTTATACCTTATTGGGACTGCTGTGGACTTTACGCTTCCGCAGTCCCCGATCCGCTCCTTACATCGGATCCTTATCGAACTGGAGCAGATTTTCCTTACTCTCCCGGTCCTCGATCTTCCGGCGGAGCGACAGCATCTTTAGATCTGTCTGCGCGATCACCTCAGCGCATTCCTTCAGCTCTTCACTGATCTCACTTGCATCTTCCACATCTTTCTTATACTTCATCTGGTGGTCCAGACTAGCCCAGAAATCCATCGCGATGGTCCGGATCTGGACCTCCACGCGCATATTTTCTTTCCGATCGGAAAAGAATACCGGAACTTCGATGATCATATGGTAACTGCGGTATCCGTTGACCTTCGGGCATCGGATATAATCCTTTACTATAAGGACATTGATATCATCCTGCCGTGCTAACATCTCAGCCACCGTATAGATATCGTCCACGAAGGAACAGATCACGCGGATCCCCGCCACATCGTAAAGGTTCTCCCGTACCGATTTTACGGAGATCGGGAAACCGCGGCGGTGAAGCTTCTCAATAATACTCTCCGGCTTCTTCACCCTGGATTTGATCATCTGGATCGGGTTTCTCTGATTCCGGATCGCCAGATCATCGTTCAATACCTCTAATTTCGTCTTCACTTCCCGGATCGCGCACGCGTAACGCATATTCAATTCCCGGAACTGACGTGCCTCATTTAAAAAACTCTCCGGAATCTCGATGGCTCCCGGCGCGTTGACAGCCGACTGGTACAGTTCGCCGTTTGGGTTCATGCTTATGTTCATTGGTAACTCCCTGCACTTTCCTGATTTTATTTATGCGACAGATCTTTTCCAGATATCTGCCGCCATGCCGCGAAAAGCAGCTTTGCTTCTGCCTTGCAAGATTTTCATAATTATCCTACATTATACAGGAAATTCTCACATATGACAATGGGAAAATATAGGACATTTTATACAATACGTCCAAAAAACATTCGCTGAAATCCTCCCTCTTTCCTTTACTTTCCTCCTGTTCCATGCTATGATAGCGATAGAATATTTCAGTTATATCCGAAATTTTTTTCGTAAATTCAGGAGGAAATGTAAATGAAAACACTTGGCTACTACAACGGCAAATTCGGGTCTCTGGAAGAGATGACCGTTCCGATGAACGACCGCGCATGTTACTTCGGAGACGGAGTATACGAGGCAACGCTGGCAAGAAATGGAAAGATCTTCGCCCTGAAAGATCATCTGGACCGTTTTTTCAACAGCGCAGGTCTGATCAAGATCGATATTCCCTACACAAAAGACGAGCTGGCAGCAATTCTCTATGATATGCTGGCAAAGATGGACGATAAGGATATCTTCATCTACTGGCAGATGACCCGGGGAACCGGTATCCGTCAGCACCAGTTCCCGGAAAAAGGAACAAAGCCGAATCTCTGGATCTTCATGAAACCCGGAAAACCGGCCGACTCCGGCAAACGCTTAAAGCTCACTGATATGGAGGATACGCGTTTCCTGCACTGCAATATCAAGACTCTGAACCTTCTTGTCAACGTCATGGCTGCAGAGAAAGCGGAGTCCCTCGGATGCGGCGAATGTGTCTTCCACCGCGGCGATATCGTCACTGAGTGCGCCCACAGCAACGTCTCCATCATCAAGGACGGCGTATTTAAGACCCACCCGACAGACCACTATATTTTACCTGGAATCACGAGAATGCACATCATCCAGATCTGCAAGGACAGCGGAATTCCGGTAGACGAAACACCATTTACCATGGCAGAACTCATGGATGCCGACGAGATCATTGTCTCCAGCTCCACAAAATTCTGCTCCCCGGCCTGCGAGATGAATGGCACTCCGATCGGAGGAAAGGCACCGGAGTTAGTGGATCTGATCCAGAAGAAGTATACGGAAAAATTTGAAAATGAGACCATGTAAATGATCAGGGGCTGCCGCTCAGCGATATTCACATATCACTGAGACGGCAGCCCCCATTTTTATCCGTAACTGTTCAGTACCCTCACAGTTACATACAAAAATCCATTCCAGATTGGCTGCGCCGATGGGATTTTTACCTTCCAACCCAAGTTTTCTTACGGTCAGCGCAGCAAGTGCGCAGACCTACTGAACAGTTACCCTTATCCATCTTTTCTCTGGAACACGCCTCCAATTCCAAGCTCCATCCGGTACTTGGCAACGGTTCTTCTCGATATCGGCATTCCTGCATCCTGTAAAAGACCCGCGAGCTGTTCATCGCTCCAGGGCTTTTTCTTATCCTCCGCCGCAACCAGTTCTTTCAGCTTTGTCTTTACTGTATTTCTGCTCACATCGCCGTTTCCGTCCGATGAGACGATTCCAGTCGTAAATAAGCTGCGGAACAGGACACATCCCGACGGCACTCTCAGATATTTGTCACGGATCGCGCGGCTGACCGTGGATTTGTGGATCTCCAGTACATCGCCGATATCCTCCAGTGTCATCGGTTTCAGCTGACCTTTTCCGAGGAAATAATCTTCCTGTCGTTTCAGGATTTCCCGTGTGATTCCCAAAATTGTTGTTCTGCGCTGCTCCACCGCGTTCATAATAAAGCGGGCTCTGCGCAGTTTATTCTCAAAATATGATTTTAATTCCTCATCCTGGGCGGTCTCCATCATATGAATGTAGAAATCGCTGACCTGGAGATTTCCAGTCCATTTATCATTCAGTTCGATGTTCCACTGCCCATCCTGAAACTCCAGGATCACATCCGGGAGAATATATTGGGCTTTCTCACCGCCGATCCCATTTAATGGGCGCGGATTTAAGTTCTTGATCACATGGATCAGTTTTCTCACCTCTGCTGAAGAGATTTTCAAGCCTCGCGAGATCGTGCTGATCTTTCCTTCCGCGATGTCTTGGAGATGGTTCCTTATTATGTCGGACAGGAGTTCTTCCTCGTCCATCCCACGAACCTGCATCAGAAGACATTCTTCAAGTCCTGACGCAAAGAGTCCCTGCGGCTCCAGCTCCTTCAACATAGAGAGAACTTCCTCCACCTGTTCTTCCGCAACTCCAAGATCTTTCGCAATATCTTTAGGCGGAATCATCAGATATCCACTCTGTTCCAGGGACTGGATGCAGAAGTCCACGATCTTTCGTTCCGTCTCCCCGATCTGCTCCCACTGGAGCTGCATATTCACAAGGTCTTCCAGTGATTTCTCGCTGTCCTCAATCTCATACAGCTCATTTTCCCTTCTCTCATCCCGGTCTGTACCATTGTAAAACCGTTCCGTCTCTTTATAGGTAATCGGCGCTGCTTCTTCTTTTCCCGATGTATATTCCACCAGCGGATTTTCGATCTCCTCATTCTGCAGAAAATCCTTTAACTCCGTCATGGACATTGCCAGAATATTCAGAGACTCTACCTGAAGCTGCGAAAGCTGCTGCTTTGTCTGCAATGAAATTCCTGTCTTTATCTCCATGTCTCTTTACTCCACTCCGTTCTTCTCACAAAATTCTGCTAGACAGCATTTGTCACAGTACGGTTTCGTCCGCGCTGTACAGACAGCCCGGCCATGTTCTACAAGTCTGTGGCAGAAATCATTGCCCTCTTCCGGCGGGATGATCTTCCAGAGAGCCATCTCCACTTTTTTCGGTTCCTTGATCCCATCCACAAGACCGATCCGGTTCGTCAGGCGGATACAGTGGGTATCAGTGACGATCGCCGGTTTCCCGAATACATCCCCCATAATAAGGTTTGCACTCTTTCTTCCAACGCCCGGAAGCTTTAAGAGGGCATCGAAATCGTCCGGTACGTTTCCGTGATACTGCTCGTAAAGAATCCTCATGCAGGCGCTGATGTCCCGGGCCTTGCTTCTTCCAAGGCCGCAGGGGCGGACGATCTCCTCGATCTCGTCCACATCTGCTTCCGCCAATGCCTTCACATCCGGAAACTTTTTGTAGAGATCCTGGACTACCACATTGACTCTGGCGTCGGTACACTGAGCCGCAAGACGGACACTGACTAAAAGTTTCCACGCCTCGTTGTAATCCAGGGTGCAGTCGGCATCCGGGTATTCTTTTTTTAATGCCGCAATCACTTTTGCCGCAAGTTCCTTCTTTTCTTCAAGTGTTTTTTCCATATATATGCTCCTGTATATTTCCTGCCTGCTTTCCCCGCATGTCCAAAATCAGCTGCCGTTTATGTTTTTCATAGACACCAGCCAAAATTTTCTTCGGCAGTTGTTCTAGAATTTGATGCTGTCCGCAATTTTCAGGCAGTCAGTTTTTCTGATTCAGCTGATCCAGCACGTCCTGGACCGTCATATATTCCACATGTTCCGACATCTCGATCGTCACGCCGAACCGGTCATCCACTTCCGATATAAAGTATACGATCAGGAAGGAATCAAGCCCGAGATCACTGATCAGAAATGCGTCTTTTTCGATCGGTGTGTCGATGTACGCTTCCAGGATCTCTCCGAGAATTTTCAGTTCTTCCTGTTCTGTCAGATCATTTTTTTGAGGATCCATTTATTCACCTCCGTTTATGTGCTCCCAGGATCTGAACATCCAGGAAGGCGAAGTTACGTTCCTTTTAGTATAACGCCGAAATGTCTGGTTTACAATGATTTTCCTTTCAAAAAGATGCCGCATGCCAAATCGGCAAAATCCACTCCCACTACTGTCCTGTACGGAATTTTCAGTTCAGAAAATTCCTTCCCGTGTACAGTAATCTGCAATGCACACCAGTATGAAATTGCTTGCCGCCGCGAACATCTATGCCAGGCATATGGATGTGCCAAGACATATTTAGAACATGATTTTCCGAGATATAGAACTCGTTCCACTATAAGGAATCCCAGGTTCTGCTGTCCTGTCATAACTCCGATTTCTGTTAAAATTACTTCTCAAAATTTGAATATTTTGGAAAAAGGTATGGACGAAACATGATTTTTGTGAGAAAATGAAACGGGTATGATGTGATTTTTTTAACGAGCATTAAGAACCATATATTGAAAGGAGTCTCAACATGATTTATTCACATGAAGTAGAACAGATGTGCAAGGTTGCGCAGGGCGTGAACCATGGCGCAGCTCCGATCCCGGAGGAAGCGAAATGGGTACAGTCTAAGGAAATCAAAGACATTTCCGGTCTGACACACGGTATTGGCTGGTGTGCTCCGCAGCAGGGTGCCTGTAAGCTGACCCTGAATGTAAAAGAGGGTATCATTCAGGAAGCACTTGTAGAAACCATCGGATGTTCCGGTATGACCCACTCCGCAGCTATGGCAGCAGAGATCCTTCCGGGCAGAACAATCCTCGAAGCATTAAACACAGACCTTGTCTGTGATGCGATCAATACAGCGATGAGAGAGCTCTTCC
>UMEM01010471.1_pt1 | contig 38727 bp, 36 predicted proteins | sample 1964761 | NCBI WGS metagenome assembly UMEM01 (sample SAMEA4836021, study PRJEB28245) | human gut metagenome | biome: gut microbiome; material: fecal sample | place: Denmark | collected 2008 | reverse complement strand
GTAATGAACTATTTTTTACTTCATTTATTAAGTTTGCAACAGCCTCTTTCAATTTATTTTTATACTTTTTTTAAATATTTTATCAGCTCTTAAATAATGTTTCTTTACCGAATCCAAAGTCTTAGATATATTATTTTCTTCTATGGATTTAATAATATTTTTATGATCATTTAAACAAGCCATTCTAATTTCTAAGGAAAAAGCTCCTTTATGATATGCCTTAACTAAAATTTCATTAATTAAATTATATTTTTTAAATAAGTCTTTTAATAGCTTATTATTTGAATAATCAAAAAAAGTTTTATGAAAATGGTAGTCATACTCATAATATAAATCAGTAGACATATTATTTTGTTGTAAATCTATATATTTTTTTAAGTTAGAAATAATTTCTTTTCTATTTTGCTCATTTTCCAATGAATATTCAATAACTCCCAAAGTAATAGTCATAATTAATTGATTGACTTCACAAGCAAAATTAGGATCAAAATCTATTAATTTAGCTCCTGATCTAGTTATTTCTTCTATTATTCCATCTTCTTTTAATCTAAGAATTGCATCTCTTATTGGGCTAGAACTTACTTCAAATCTTTCTTGTAAATTTTTATTGACCAAAACTTCACCAAAATTTATTTTAGAATTGATTATATCATTTTTCAAAATCTTGTATATTTGCTCACTTAATAAGTCCTTTACTACTTTCATATTATCTTCCCCCAATTTAATTTATATTAGACTATAACATATTTAATAAGAAACTTCAAATATAATTAAAAAATAAATAATTGCAAAAGTTTTTAAACTTTAAATAAGTTATACTTATATAATGTGATATTTATAGCTTGATTTTACAGACTTAAAACATAATCAAAAAAAATTTGACAAATAAGTTAAAAAGAGTTATACTTATTTTGTAAAAAGCATAATGCATTATGTATTAAATATTTATATTTATTTTAAATTTCTAGGAGGAACTAATATGAGATATGAAGATTACCCAGCTGAACCATTTAGAATTAAGAGTGTAGAAACTGTAAAAATGATTGACAAGGCAGCAAGAGAAGAAGTAATAAAAAAAGCAGGATATAATACTTTCTTAATTAACTCTGAAGATGTTTACATTGACTTATTAACTGACAGTGGTACTAATGCCATGAGTGACAAACAATGGGCTGGTTTAATGCAAGGTGATGAAGCCTATGCTGGAAGTAGAAATTTCTTCCATTTAGAAGAAACTGTACAAGAAATTTTTGGATTTAAACACATAGTTCCTACTCACCAAGGAAGAGGAGCAGAAAATATTTTATCTCAAATAGCTATAAAGCCTGGACAATATGTTCCTGGAAATATGTATTTTACTACTACTAGATATCACCAAGAGAGAAATGGAGGTATATTTAGAGATGTAATCAGAGATGAAGCTCATGATGCTACTCTTGATGTACCTTTTAAAGGAAATATAGATTTAAATAAATTACAAAAATTAATAGATGAAGTTGGAGCAGAAAATATTGCTTATGTTTGTTTAGCAGTAACTGTTAATTTGGCTGGAGGACAACCAGTTTCTATTGAAAATATGAAAGCAGTTAGAGAATTAACTAAAAAACATGGAATAAAAGTTTTCTATGATGCAACTAGATGTGTTGAAAATGCTTACTTCATTAAAGAACAAGAAGCAGGATACCAAGATAAAACTATAAAAGAAATAGTACATGAAATGTTCAGCTATGCTGATGGTTGTACTATGAGTGGAAAAAAAGATTGTCTTGTTAATATAGGTGGATTTTTATGTATGAATGATGATGATTTATTCCTAGCAGCAAAAGAAATAGTTGTTGTCTATGAAGGTATGCCATCTTATGGTGGACTTGCTGGAAGAGATATGGAAGCTATGGCAATAGGATTAAAAGAATCTTTACAATATGAATACATAAGACATAGAGTTCTACAAGTTAGATACTTAGGACAAAAATTAAAAGAAGCTGGTGTACCTATACTTGAACCAGTTGGAGGACATGCTGTATTCTTAGATGCTAGAAGATTCTGTCCTCATATTCCACAAGAAGAATTCCCAGCTCAAGCTCTTGCAGCAGCAATTTATGTTGAATGTGGAGTAAGAACTATGGAAAGAGGAATAGTTTCTGCTGGTAGAGATATAAAAACTGGTGAAAATCATAAACCTAAACTAGAAACTGTTAGAGTTACTATTCCAAGAAGAGTTTATACTTATAAACATATGGACGTAGTAGCAGAAGGTATAATTAAATTATACAAACATAAAGAAGATATAAAACCATTAGAATTTGTATATGAACCAAAACAATTAAGATTCTTTACAGCTAGATTTGGAATAAAAAAATAATTTCACAGTAATGAACTCTTTAATTTTGTATGCAATCTGTTATTTTTAAAAGGAGAGGGTGAACACCTCTCCTTTTTTTAAAAATCATACCATGAAAAATAGACTTTGATATTAAAATTTTAGGAGGATTATATGGATAATTCGGAAAGGAAATTTCAGTCAAAAATAGGTTTTATATTAACTTGTGTTGGTTCTGCTGTTGGAATGGCTAATATCTGGGCATTTCCATATAGAGTTGGTAAATATGGGGGAGCAGTATTTTTATTAATATATTTTATGTTTATTGCACTATTTTCTTATGTTGGTCTATCAGCTGAATATTTAATCGGAAGAAGAGCAGAAACAGGAACTTTGGGGTCTTATGAATATGCTTGGAAAGATATAGGAAAAGGTAAATTAGGCTATGGTTTAGCTTATATACCTCTTTTAGGTTCTATGAGTATAGCCATTGGATATGCAATAATTGCTGCTTGGGTATTAAGAACTTTTGGAGCTGCTGTTACTGGAAAAATTTTAGAAGTTGATACAGCTCAATTTTTCGGAGAGGCTGTTACTGGAAATTTCGTAATAATGCCTTGGCATATAGCAGTAATTGTTTTAACCCTACTTACACTTTTTGCTGGAGCAAAGAGTATAGAAAAAACTAACAAAATCATGATGCCTGCATTCTTTGTACTATTTTTCATATTAGCAGTGAGGGTTGCATTTTTACCAGGAGCTATTGAAGGATATAAATATTTATTTGTACCTGATTGGAGTTATCTATCTAGTATAGAAACTTGGATTAATGCAATGGGACAAGCATTTTTCTCACTTTCAATAACTGGTAGTGGAATGATAGTCTGTGGAGCGTACTTAGATAAAAAAGAAGATATCGTAAATGGTGCACTACAAACAGGAATGTTTGATACATTAGCTGCAATGATAGCTGCCTTTGTTGTAATTCCTGCATCATTTGCATTTGGATATCCTGCAAGTGCTGGACCATCTTTGATGTTTATGACTATACCAGAAGTATTTAAACAAATGCCATTTGGACAATTATTAGCAATATTGTTCTTTGTATCTGTTGTATTTGCTGCTGTTAGCTCTTTACAAAACATGTTTAAAGTTGTTGGTGAATCTATACAAACAAGATTTAAAATGACAAGAAAATCAGTTATTGTATTGCTTGGAATAATTGCTCTTGCTATTGGTATATTTATAGAACCTGAAAATAAAGTTGGACCTTGGATGGATGTTGTTACTATATATATAATTCCATTTGGAGCAGTGCTTGGAGCTATTTCTTGGTATTGGATACTTAAAAAAGAATCTTATATGGAAGAAATTAATTTAGGTAGTAAAGTTCCTCGTTCAGTTATGTACCATAATGTTGGTAAATATGTGTATGTACCATTAGTTTTAATAGTATTTATATTAGGGGTTATGTACCATGGTATAGGGTAAAAAATAGAAATAGGGGCTATTGTAAATCAAACTATTGAAATGAAAATAAAAAATAAGTGAAATTTAGCTAGTAATGAACTATTTTTTATTTCATTTGTAAGTTTGCAACAGCCCCATTTATAAGATATCTCAAATTTTTTACAATGGTTTCTTCAAAGGTATTCCAATTTTCCTTGGATATTTTTCATCTGTTTTCTTTGTCTTTAATATCTCAATAACAAGTCTATCTTCATTTGAAAATGGTAGTTTAAATTCATATTCTTTAAGTATTTTAGAATTTAAAACTTTTAAAGCATTAGATGAATTTTTAACCTCATCAGTTCCGACCATTTTTTGTGGCAAAAATCTTCCATTCACTTTTAAAAAAGGTATTTCATATTCTAAAATAACAGACAAATTAGAAACCCCTCTACAAAGTCCAACATCATATTTTTCTCTTCTGTCTTTTATAATTTCTTCTGCTCTACCATTTATAATCTCAACATTTTTTAAATTCAATTCAGTTTTTACAAGCTCTAAAAAATCTGTTTTCTTTCTCACAGAATCAAGTAAAGTAAACTTTTTGTTCCCATTAAAAATTGCTAACATCATTCCAGGAAAACCTGCTCCTGTTCCTATATCTATCAAAGTTTCATCTTCTTCTTTTAATAGATTTTGAAGTAATAAGGAATCTAAAAAATGTTTCTCTATTATAGCTTTTTCTTCTCTTATTGCTGTTAAATTAGTATGGCTGTTATAGTCTAATAAAATTTCTAAATATTTCAAAGATTTTTCTATCTTATTTTCATCATAAGAAACTTTTATTTTTTCTAAACCTTCTTTAAAATAATCTTTCAATTTAATTTCCTCTCATTTTCAAATAAATCAATATAGCTTGGATATCAGCAGGAGATACTCCTGAAATTCTACTTGCCTGCCCTATATTTATTGGTTTTATCCTTTTTAATTTATCCTTAGCTTCCTTAGGTATAGTCTTTAAATCATCATAGTCTATATCAGTAGGAATTTTCTTATTTTCCATAGATTTATGTTTTTCTATCATCTTCAAAGCTCTATTTATATACCCTTCATATTTAACAGTGATTTCCACTTGATAAGTTGTATCATGGTCATAGCCTTGTAAATCTACACTTTTAATTTCTTCTGAAATATATTTGATATCTTCAAAAGTAACTTCTGGTCTTCTCAATAATTCTAACAAGGTACTTCCATCCTTTATAGGACTTTCTCCCCTTTTTAAAAGAATTTCATTTACTCTTGGATTACTTGGACCAACATTTGTTTTTGCCAAAATTTCTGTGATTATTCCAACATCTTTTCTTTTCTTTTCAACTCTTTGATATTCTTCTTCTGGAACTAAACCTAATTCATAACCTAGTTTAGTAAGTCTTAAATCTGCATTATCTTCTCTTAAATAAAGTCTATATTCACTTCTTGCAGTAAACATTCTATATGGCTCATTAGTTCCCTTTGAAACTAAATCGTCTATCAAAGTTCCTATATATGAATCAGCTCTATCAAGTATCACAGGCTCTTCATTTCTTAATTTTCTTACAGCATTAATTCCTGCCATTAGCCCTTGTGCCCCTGCTTCTTCATAACCAGATGTTCCATTTATTTGTCCTGCTAAAAACAAATTTTCAACTGTTCTACTTTCCAAAGTATATTTTATTTCTTCTGGAGGAACATAATCATATTCTATTGCATATGCATATCTCATAATTTTTGCATTTTCAAAACCTTTAATATTTTTTAACATTTCTTCCTGAACATCAACTGGCAATGAAGATGATAAACCTCCAAGGTAAATTTCATTTGTTTCATAGCCTTCTCTTTCCAAAAATAAGTGATGTTGATTTTTATCTGGGTATCTAAAAATTTTATCTTCTATTGAAGGACAATATCTAGGTCCTAATCCTTGGATTGTTCCATTAAATAAAGGAGACCTTTCCTTAGCATTTCTTATAATTTCATGTACTTTCTCATTTGTATGTGCAATATAGCAAGGAATTTGCCTTCTATTTAAAGCATCTTCATCTTTTGTCCTATTTGAAAATTTTAAAACTTGGCTTTTATCACCAGGTTGTTCTTCCAAAACAGAATAATCTATTGTTCTTCCATCTATTCTTGTAGGTGTACCTGTTTTAAATCTTCCCAATTTTAAACCAATCTTTTCAAGTGATAATGGCAAATCTTCTGAGGATAATTCTCCCATTCTTCCTGCACTAAAATTTATTTCTCCTATATGTATAAGCCCTCTTAAAAATGTTCCTGTTGCTACAATAACTGCTTTGGCTCTATATTCTAAGCCCTCTCTTATTTTTATACCTTTTATTACTTTCTTTCCATTTTCTTCTTCAACTACAAGCTCACTTACCATACCTTGAATTACAGATAAATTATCTGTATGCTCCAAAGTTTTTTTCATTTCATTTGCATAAGCCATTTTATCTGCTTGTGCTCTTAAAGACCTAACTGCTGGTCCTTTTCTTGTATTTAAAACTCTTATTTGTATAAAAGTCTTATCTATATTTCTTCCCATTTCTCCACCAAGTGCATCAATTTCTCTTGCTAAATGAGATTTTGCTGGTCCACCTAATGAGGGATTACAAGACATCACTCCAATAGTATCTAGTGATATTGTAAATATTGCTGTTTTCATTCCCATTCTTGCTGAGGCTAATGCTGCTTCACAACCTGCATGTCCTGCCCCAACAACTATAATATCAAACTCTTGCATTTTTCCCCCTAAATCAATTTATTAAATGATTCCACTGTTTTTTTATCAGTTATAATCACTAATACATCCCCTTCTTCTATTACAACATTTGCAGTTGGATTAGGTAAAAACTCTCCTTTACTTTTTTTAATTCCAACTATATTTATATTATATTTATTTCTAACATCTAATTTTATAAGGCTATTATTCCAAAATATACTTGGTGCTTTTACCTCTACTAAAACAAAATTATCAGTAAATTTTAAATGTTCTATTATATCTGTATTCATTGTAAGCTCTGCTATTCTTTTTCCCATATGTTCTTCTGGGTAAACTATTTCTGTTGCACCAATTTTTGTAAGAACTTTTCCATGTTTTTTATTTATAGCCTTTGCTATAATTGACTTTATTCCCAATTCTTTCAAATTAAGTGCTATCATAACACTTGCTTCTATATCTCCTATACAGACAAAAGCAACATCAAAATTTTCAGCTCCTATATCTTTTAAAATTTTTCCATCACTGGCATCCCCAATTATAGCATTTTTTAATATATTGTTATTAATTCTATCCTGTACCAATTCTTCACTTACATCTATACCTAAAATATTTTCTCCAGCTTCATATAAAGTTTTAGCAACACTTGTTCCAAATCTTCCTAAACCTATAACTAAATATTGTTTCATAAATCTCTCCTACTCTATCCAATTAATATATCTTCTTTTGGATATTTTATTAAACTTTTCTTATTATTTGTAAAAGCTAATGCAACTGTCATAGGTCCTAATCTTCCTATAAACATTGTAATAACTATTAAAAGTTTAGAAATTATCCCTAATCCTGCTGTTATTCCCATACTTAACCCTGTTGTTGAAAAGGCTGAAATAACTTCATATACCACTTTATCTGTTGAAAAACTTTCTACTGATAATATAACTGTTGTAACAACAATAATATAGAATACTGATATAACCACTATTGCTAGTGCTTTATTAATCAATTCCCAATCTATTCTTCTTTTAAAAACTTCAACATATTCTCTTCTTTTTAAAACACCAAGTGCATAGAATATTAAAATTCCAAAGGTTGTTGTTTTTATTCCACCACCTGTTGAACCTGGTGATGCTCCAATAAACATAAGAATATATGAAATAAAAACTGTTGCAGGTCTTATATTGGTAAGTGGTACTGTATTAAAACCTGCTGTCCTCAATGTTACACTTTGGAAAAATGAATTTAAAAATTTATCTAAAAAATTCATACCTTTTAAGGTACTTGAATTATTGTATTCAAATATTAAAAATAGTATTGTCCCAATAAAAAGTAAAAAAGCTGTAATAATTAAAGCTAATTTTGAAGTTAAACTTAAATCTCTAAATTTTTTCTTTTTAATTATAAAAATTGAATTTATTGTTACAAAACCTATTCCACCTAAGATAATTAAAAATGAAACAGTTAGGCTGATTAATTTATCATATTTGAAAATTTCTAAATTATTAGTAAATAAAGAAAATCCTGCATTACAAAATGCCGACACTGAATGAAACAATCCATAAAAAATTGATCTTTTTAATGGATAATATTTAGAAAAACCATAAGCTAAAATTGAAGCTCCTAATATTTCAATTACAAATACTGTCAGCAATAGATGTTTTATAAAATTTGTAATACCACCATTACTATTAGAATTTCTTTCTTCTTTTAAAAGTTCCCTAGTTTCAAAGCTCATTTTTTTACCAATCAATAAAAAAATCATTATTGAAACAGTCATAACTCCAAGTCCACCTAACTGAATAAAAAATAAAATTATTAATTGCCCTGTTGGAGTAAAAACTTGACTTACATCAACAACAGATAACCCTGTTACACAGATAGCAGAAACTATTGTGAACAAAGAGTCTAAAACTGTAATATTTTGATTTTCTCTTAATGAAAAAGGCAGTTTTAAAAGTATCACTCCAACAAAAATTGCTACTAAAAAGCCAAAAATTAATTTTCTATAAGGAGATAAACTGTCCCACTTTTTTAATAGACTTAGTTTTCTCATTTTTCTCCTCTCTTTTAAATATTTCTTTTTTCTAATATTTCTTCTAATTTATCTAATTTTTTAATTTCTTTTTTTACTAAAATATAAGTTATTAATGTTGCTATACTATCTGCTGTTGGTGCTGCATACCAGATACCATTCAGTCCAAAAAATATTGGCAAAATTATTAAACAAGGTATCATAACAATAATTTGCCTTGAAAGACTTATAAAAAAGCTCATTTTAGGTTTACCCACTGCTTGAAAGTAAATTGATGAAACAATTTGAAATCCGACTATTGGAAAAACCAGAGTATAGGCTTTTAAACCATATTTAGTAATTTCCTGTAACTCAGGATTGCTTGTAAAAATTTTAATTAAATTATTAGAGAATAATCTCACACTTATATAACCTATAATACAAATTATTGTTGCAGCAAAAATCCCTTTATATAATGCTTCTTTTACTCTTTTATACTTCTCTGCTCCATAATTATATCCTAAAATTGGTTGTATTCCTTGATTTATTCCAAAAATAGGCATAGCCATAAATGCCATAAATGACTGTACTATTGCCATAGCACCAATAGAAGTATCCCCTCCATACTTTTTTAAAACTGTATTTAAAATATATGTTACTAAACTAAAACCTAATTGTATTGCAAAGGCAGAACTACCTAAAAGACAAATTTCTTTTGCCTTATAGAAATTAAATTCTATATTCTTTTTTATTAATTTTATCTTACTTTTATTTGAAGTAAAATAGTAAATAGTCCAAAACATTGAGACATATTGTGAAATTATAGTAGCTATTGCAGCACCTTTAACTCCCATTCCAAATGCAAAGATAAAGATAGGATCTAAAACTATATTCGTTATAGCCCCTAAAAGCAAAGTTCCCATTGCTATTTTTGGACTACCATCTGACCTTATAACAGAATTTAAAACTAATCCTAAAATTGCTGCTGGTACTCCTAAATTTATATAGAACAAATAATCTTTTGCATAAATAAAAGTTTTGTCACTACCTCCAATAAAATATATTATCTTATCCATATAAAAATAGATCAATAACATAAGTACAGCTGAAATAATAAAAGATAAGAATACTGCTACCCCTAAAAATCTTTCTGCTTCCTCTCTATTCTTCATTCCCAATTTTAAGGATACTGCTGCTGCCGAACCTATCCCAATTAATAATGAAAAAGAAAATATCAAAATAACTACTGGAAATACTACACCTATTCCTGTTATTCCTAAGTGTCCTATATCTTTTATATTTCCTATATATATTCTATCCACAACATTATATAAAGCATTTACAAACATTCCTACAATAGCAGGAATTGAAAATTTTATAAGTAATTTTGTGATACTCTCCGTTTCCATAAAATTATGTTTATTTTCCATTTTCTTCCTTTTATTTCTAAAAAAAGTTCATTGCTAGCCAGATTTATTAACGGATAAAAATTAAGAATTCGCTGCAAATTCGTTAAACTCACTTCGTTCAAACACAACGAGATTTGCTCGGCTCATTCTATTTAATTTTTATCCTAAAATCTGGAATGCAATTCACTTATTTTTTATTCTTTACAATATAGAAAAATTTTAATAATTAAAGTATATTTAAGTTTTTCTTGAAAGCTACTTAAATAAGCTTTAACCAAGACTACTGCGATGTCCATTATTGTTGAAGGAGCATTTTGGAGCTCCTGAAACACTAATGGCTATCAAGTAGTCACTTATATAATTATATTTTATTTAATTCTACTTTCAAGAAAAATAATTAAATTCTATAAAATTTTTCTAAATCTACTCCACTGATGTGTGTTTCATTAATTTTTCTTTAACTTCCCCAACAATTTTTTCAGGTAGCAATAACACCAATATATCTCCTGCCATCATAACAGTTCTTCCCTTAGGGATTTTTTCTACACCATTTCTTATTATAGCAATTATTAAAACTTCATCAGGCCAAATAATTTCTGAAACTGCCTTTCCATCTAATAGAGACTCTGCCATTATAGGTAATTCTATTGTTATCTTTTCTTGATTTTCCTCATCAACCACATTGTCATCTTTTTTCATTCTGTCATATAAAATATCATATACTGGCTGTTGACCTAAAAGCTCTGTAATATAGAAAGATACAACTGAAACTGTTGTTAAAGCTAATAACAAATGAAAGCTCCCTGTCATTTCCAATATTAAAATAACCCCAGTGATTGGTGCTCTTACAACTGCAACAAAATAAGCTGCCATTCCCAAAACTATCCAATGCACTGTAAAATCTGCTCCTGTTTGTGCAAATATATCTATTGTTTCTCCAAAAATTTTTCCTATAATTGCACCTAAAACTAACATAGGTAAAAATATTCCTCCTGCAAAACCTGTTGAATATGAAATTGCAGTGAATAATAGTTTTATTATAAAAATAATTATTAGTGTAATAATAATAGTTTTTCCATGAATTAAACTTTCTACTAAATTATGTCCTCCACCTGTTACTTCTGGGAGAACAAAACACAAAATAAAAGAAATTGTCATGACAAAAGAAACTTTTATTTCTCTTGCTAATTTAACTCCATTAAATATATCTTGACATTTTATCAAAGTTACTGTAAATAATTTCCCAAAGAATGCTATTATTATTCCAAAAATTATATACAAAATAAATTGAAAATATGGATTTATAGCCAACGGATATTTTATAGCAATATCAAAAGATGTTTGTACTCCAAATACTCTCCTACCAACAAAATCAGCTGCTATACTTGATACAAAAGCACAAATTAATAATTTTCCACTTAAATATTTATGTATTTCTTCTATACTGAACATTACTCCTGCAAGTGGTGCTCCAAATGCTCCTGAAAGTCCTGCACTAGAACCACTTGTCAATAAATAATTTCTTTCCACTGTATCTTTTTTAAATATTTTTGAAATTCCATATCCCACATAAGAACCTAATTGAACAGAAGGTCCTTCTCTTCCCAAAGATAACCCTGCTCCTATTCCTAAAACTCCTGCAACAAATTTTGCTAGCAATTCAAAAAACCAATTATTATAGTTTATTCTACCTAAAATAAGTCCTTTAACTTGTGGAATACCACTTCCTGATGTCTTAGGAAATTTCTTAAATAAATAATTTACAATAAGCCCCACTGCTATAAATATAAGCCATACTTTAAGCAATGATACTGGATTATTTAAACTTACATCTGAAAAATAAGCTTTCCTAAATATTCCTATCTCTTCTAATCCCCATCTATAACAAGAAACAATAGCCCCTGTTATAGTTCCCACAAGTAGACAAGCAAAATATAGTTTACCATTTCCTTTATAGAGTTTCTCCACTGTATCTTTTGCATTATTCATAATCTTCCCCTTATATATGATAAAAAATAATTAAATTACATTCTAGTTTTTTTTACAATAAATTTTCTTTGAAAAAACTCTTAACATTTTCAAGTTATATATAATGATTACTTGACAGCCTATAATGTTTCCAGAGCTCCTAAATGCTCTTTCAACATTATAGGACGTCGCAGTAATCTTATTTATAGTTATAAAAAACTTTTTTCAAAGAAAATTGAAAAATCTAACTAATAATAAACTATTTTTGAAATTACTATTTTTTATTATAAAATGTTTTCTATATCTAGTCAAGAATTTTAACAGATACTTCCACCTAATTTTTTAATATCATCTTCAACAGAAAAAATTGTTTCTATTGCAATAATTATTCCTTTTAAAATATTATCTAAACTCATACTTGGAGTATTTACTTTTCCTATTACTTGTTCAGGTAAATATGGAATATGAATAAAGCCTGATTTTTTACCCTTATATTTCTTTTCAACTAAATATCTAACTCCATAAAAAACATGATTACATACAAAAGTTCCTGCTGTATTTGAAATTGAAGCAGGGATATTATTTTTAGTGATTTCATTTTGTATAGCTTTTATTGGTAGAGTTGAAAAATAAGCATTTTCTCCATCTAAATAAATTTTTTCATCAATAGGTTGATTTCCTTCATTATCTTTTATTCTAAAATCATCTATGTTTATTGCAACTCTTTCTATTGAAATATCTGTCCTTCCCCCTGCCTGTCCTATTGAAAGGATATAGTCAGGGTTATAATTTTCAATTTCTTTATCTATCTTTTCTATTGATTTTTTATACACTGTTGGTATTTCTAAAATTTTAATTTCATTATCTCCTATTTTTTTAGGCAATAATTTAATAACTTCTAATGCAGGATTTATTTTTTCTCCACCAAATGGATCAAAACCTGTAACAAGAATTTTTTTCATATACTCCTCCTCTCTATAAATAAAAATAGCACCTATTGCAGTAAGTGCTATTTAGTTCCAATTAAAAAGTATTAACTTCGTCTACTTAATTATATTCTTTTATTTTTTAAATGTCAATGGTATTTAAATTTGATAAGTACTTTATAATCATGTTATATTAAAATTAATTTCTGCATTTAAAATTTTTTCTAATTGTTCGTTTAAATTTTTTTTAATCTTCATTAAAGTGTCATATTTAAAAATAATTTCATTTTGTTTATCTAGATCAATATTACCTTTTTTATCCATTGGTAAAGGAATTTTAATATTTTCAATCATATTTTGATATAGTTTGGTATATTCATTTTTTCCATTTTCTGCTAGTCTACCTTTAACATTACTTCTAAAAATAGGTTCAATTAAATATCTTAAAAAAAATGGATTTAATAATGTTTTAAATTTATCTTTAATAATCAAAGGTCTAACTTTTTCACTTAATGAAAATTTACTTTCTCTATAAAAAATATATCCAGCTAACCCATCTATATTATATGTTAGACAATTTTCAAAATATATTACTTCTATACTTTTAGCATTTCCATTTTCTTCATAACTAATTACAGCATTATCTTTTATATACCCATAACTAGGTAAATTATCTTTACTTGCACCATATACTGGAATATTTCCCTCGTTATTTTTAATAAAAGTTTTAGTAAATTTTGACGAATTTGTTTTTACTGATAAATCAAAAATATCTTTTATTTTAAAATAAGAGTTATTTATTTCATTGTTAAAAAAATTTATCTCAACAGAATTAATGTAATTTAATTTTTCTTTTAAAACTTCTTTTTTTTCTTCTAAAACTCTATATTTTTCTGCTATTTTTTCTTGCTTTTCCAAATTAAATTTACCTTCTTTATCTACTGGTATACAGAAATTAGCATTTAACAGCAGTTCATTTGTTAAACTTCTTTGTTTATTCCCAGTATCTGCTCCTTTTGCCAGTTTAGGTAAAATAATATTAAAAATATATTTTAAATATTTAAATGATATATATTTTTCTATCTCAGTATCTTTAGGTATTAAAACTCCATTATTTTGAGCTAATGAAAATTTACCTTCTAATTCAGTTGTTTCTCCAGCATTACCAACTGTAATAATTCTTAAATAATGTCCATCATAGTCAAAATAATCTATGTATCCCATAAGTCCTTTATTTTCAGTTGAGCCTGAATAAACTGGAAAATTTCCTTTATTATTCTCAATAGTTTTTTTATTTATTTTATTAGTTCCTTTTTTAAAATAAAATAATTCTCCTATAGTTTTTTCAACAAAATCTACTTTAAGCATTCTATATCCTCCTTAAATTCTTTTAAGGTCAATATTATATCTTCTACTAATTCTTTAAATTCATCTATAGTAACAACATTTTTTTCTTTTTTTAATCCAATAGCTACTTTTTCATCTTCTGTCCACCAATTTTCAATTATCCATGACTTATCTTTTGAAAAGTCAGAAATATCAATTAACTTTAATTTTGGATCGTTTAAAATGAAGCTTTTTAATGGTTCTTCTAAATTTTTTTTATTATTTTTTCTAAAAAAATTATATTTAATTACTGCAAGTTTTAAGTCATTTTCTTCTGTATCAAATCTATAAATATCAAGCGTTTCTCCTATACTATTAGCTATGTATGTAAAAATTGGGTAATCTTGAATTATATTTTTCTCAATTTCCTCTTCCGTTTTCTTTTTTAAAGTTAAAATATAGGTCTTTTTAGGTGTTGTAAAAAAAGTCCCAACTGGTAGAGAAATTATACTTTCTATATAACAATTATTTAAAATATACTCTTTAATTTTTTGGTTCGCATAATTTGAAAAAATTCCATCTGGTAAAATTATATTAGCTACTCCACCATATTTTAAAGATTTTAATATCCATTCTAAAAATAATGCTTCAACTCCAATTCCACCGAGTGCATACAATTGCTTACCTTCATTTTCAAGGTTTTTAGCACTATCTGAAATTGGCTTACTTTGATAATATGGTGGATTTGCTAAAATTAAATCATATTTATTTTGCTCTATTTCTCCCAATGTTCCAAGTAGAGTTTTATGTAAGTAAAAAGTTTTATTTAAAAGATTTTCTGATATATTTTTTACATCTTGTAAAGAATTATTTTTTTGAAATAATTCTGTAAAATAAATTAACATATTTGCTTTTGCTAAAATAATAGTTATATCATCTGACAACATTTTATCATAACCAATAATTTCAATTTTATTTTTAACAGAATTATTCTCATAAGAATAATAATTTCCAATATTTTTTTCTATAGCTTCCAATAAAAATTTCCCAACTCCACAAGCTGGATCACAAATTTTCATTCCTGGATATATGTCTACCATTGAAATCATTTCATCAACAATTTTTAAAGGAGTAAAAAACTGTCCCATATTAGCTTTTTCGCTACTATTTTTCATAAAAGTCTCAAATAATTTTGATTTAAAATCCATGCTTATATTTATAAATTTTCCATTCTCTTCTTCATATTTTTCAAATTCTTCTATAACTTGTCTAAAAATTTTATCTGTTTCATCTTCACTTATATAATTATTATATTCATCTTTACTTATATGAAAAACTTGTCCATTAATTATGCTTGTTCCATCTTTTCCAGCTGGAAAAAGACTTTTCATCGTTTCACGACAATTATCTATGTATTTACCAAGTATTTTAGCATCTGTAATATCTTTATCTATTTTTAAATATTCAGGCTTATACATTTTTGCTATATGTGAAAAGGAGTTTTCTCCTCTCAGTACTCCTATATCTGATAAATATTTAAATAAAAATATTTCAACAAATGTATATAATGATTGTTTTGCTGAGCTAAAAGTTAAATTTACAAGAATTTTATTTATTTTTATTGCCAATGAAGTTGGATCTAAGTACTCTTTTTTTAAAATTCTATCATTTTTATCATCTATAGATTGTAAAATATTATTTATTAATTTTGCAGTCATTTTTTGATTTTCACTATCTTTAGGTTTTATCTGAAAATTTATTTTATTCCCATTTTCATCAAGAATCAAATTTTTTGTTTTAGGATTTATCCAAATATAATTTTCTCCATCACTTACAATATATATGGAAGCATTAAGAGATTGAGCAGCATAAATTTCTTGTTCTACAGCTTCTTTTATATCTTTTTCATTTTTTAACTCCTTTGGTGTTTTATTCTCTACATAAACAACTATTTCTTTATCTTTATCAATTATTAAAACATCAGGCTTCTTTCTTTCAGTTTTCTTTCCAACTTTATATTTTTTTATTGTTCCTGTTTCAATTAGATTCTTAATTTGTGTAGCCCCTAAATTTAAACATTCATATTTATCTAAAATAGTAAGATTTTTAGAATAAATACTATTTTGTATCATTTGTTCAGACAGTCCACTCATTTTATTTCCTCCATTTTTTTATTCTTTATTACTAATTCTATTTCATACATAAATATATCAAAATTAAGAGTATAAAAAATTTTTTATTTTATAATCTTCCAAAATTTTTCTACTAATTGCTTTTGATTTAAAAACTTTTTTCTCTAAATTACTAACTGGCATAATTCCAAATAATGAATTTGTTAAAAAAATCTCATCAGCATTATTTAAAAATTCTATATCTATTTTCTTTTCTATAACATCATAATTTGAAACTATATACTGTCTAACAATTCCATTTAAAAGTCCACAAGATAATTTCGGAGTATAGATTTTATCTCTAACCACCACAAATATATTACTTGTAGCTCCTTCTGTAATTTGATTTTTACTATTTAAGAATATTGGTTCATCATAACCTAATTTTTTACTTTTTCTTTTCTCTAAAATATTATCTCCATAATTTAAAGTTTTATGAAAAGTAAAAATAGAACTTTCATTTCTTCTTACTTTTGAAATATTTAGGCTAAAACCTTTTTGATAATCTTTTTCTGTATAAGTATATTCTCTTTTTAAGAACAATCTATTTTTTTCTGATAAAACTATTTTTAAAACCTCATATTCAAGAATATTTTTACTATTATTAAGATATTGAAATACTTCATTTTTTTCTAACTTACCCATATTTAACCCTAAATCTACAATAGATTTATTAATCCTTGCTAAATGTTCATCTAAGAAAACTGGCTTTCCTTTATAAAGTAAAATAGTTTCAAATAACCCTAAACCAAAGCTATATCCATCATCTAGTTCTATTAACATATAGCCTCCAAAATAGCTTTTGCCTTTTGTAAAGTTTCTTCATATTCAAACTCTAACTCGGACTCACAAGTAATTCCTCCACCTACACCAAGATAATATTTACCATCTTTATGAATAGCAGTTCTTATAACAATATTCAAATCACAATCTCCATTAAATGAGATATAACCTATTGAACCTGTATATAAATCTCTTCTTGAATTTTCTAATTCATCTATTATTTCCATTGCTCTTATCTTAGGTGCTCCTGTGATAGAACCTCCTGGGAAAGCAGCTTTTATCAAATCTACAAAACTATATTCTTTTTTCAATTTCCCTCTTATTGTTGAAACTAAATGAAAAACTGTTGAATAAGTTTCCACTTCAAAAAGTTCATCCACAACTACTGACTTTAACTCACAAATACGATTTAAGTCATTTCTTTCTAAGTCAACTATCATTAAAAGCTCACTTTTGTCTTTTTCAGAGTTTGCTAACTCATTCTTTAAAGCTAAATCTTCTTCTACTGTCACTCCTCTTTTTCTTGTTCCCTTAATAGGTCTTGTTTCTATAAGTCTATCTTTCATTTTGATAAATCTTTCTGGTGAGGCACTTACAACTTCAAAATTATCAAAATCTAAATATGCTCCAAAAGGTGCTGGATTAAATTTCCTTAAATATGAAAATACTTGTAAAGGAGTTTTTTTACTTTCTATCATAAGTCTTTGAGTTAGGTTCATTATATAGATATCTCCCTCAATGATATAGTCAATAGTCTTTTGAATAGCCTTTAAATAATCATCTTTTTCAAAATTAGATTTAAAGTTTGCAAGATTATTATTTTTTATTAAATTTTCTTTTTCTATTTTTGTGTTTACCAAAATATTTATTAAATTATCATAATCTTTTTTATCTTGGTAACTTATGTATATTTCTTGCTTTTCAATATCTTCAATTATATAAGTTTTGTAAAATCTGATAACTGCTTCTGGAATATCCACATCTTTCTTATGTCTTGTCTTTATATTTTCAAATTTTCTTCCATAGTCATAAGAAAAATATGCTATTCCTCCTGAAATTAAAGGTAAATCATATTTATTTTCTTGTTTATTTTCCTTTAAAAATCTATCTAAATATTCTTCAAAATTTTCATCACTTAATTTGTCATTTATATAGAATTTATTATCTTTTTCTTTTAATTCTAAGTAAGGATTTATACCTATTATTGAATATTTTCCATATTTATTTTTTAATGAAGAGTCTAAAAATGAAATCTTATTATCTTTAAAATTATCTTGACTCATCAATACTCTAAAAATATCATAAATATCCATATATTTTTCAAGTTTTTTAACTTCTATTTGCATTTTTATCTCTCCATTCCTTAGCTAAATCTAAAAAATTTCTAATCATCTCATGCCCATATTCAGTTAAAACTGCCTCTGGATGAAATTGTACACTATATAAAGGGTAAATCTTATGTGAAAGTGCCATAAGTACTCCATCATCAGTTTCTGCTTCTATATTAAAATCATTAAGTAGTTTTTCTTTTTTTACAACCAAAGAATGATACCTTGTTACATTGAATTCTTTTGGAAGATTTTTAAAAATATTTTTTCCACTATTTTTTATTTTATGGACTTTTCCATGAACTGGACTCTTTCCTTTTCTAACTTCCGCACCAAAGACATGCCCTATTATTTGATGTCCTAAACACACCCCAAATATTGCTACTTTCTTATAAAATTGTTTGACTATTTCATTACAAAGTCCACAATCTTTTGGACTTTTTGGTCCTGGGGAAATTATTATTCCTTCTAATTTACCTTTTTCTATTAAATCTTCAATATACTTTAAATCAACTAAATCATTACGAATAATTTCCATTTCTATATTTTCTTCTAAAAAATAACTCACAAGATTATATACAAATGAATCATAGTTATCTATCATAAGAAACATTTTTTTACCTCTCTTTAAATTCTAATATGAAAATAGTTCGTTACTAGCCAGATTTCTTAACAGATAAAAATTAAGAATTCGCTGCAAATTCGCTAAACTCACTTCGTTCAAACACAGCGAGATTTGCTCGGCTCATTCTATTTAATTTTTATCCTAAAATCTGGAATGTAACTCTCTTATTTTCATATTTAGAACTTTAATTTATTATTTAATATATACTTTACCCTCAGCAATAATTTCAACAGGTCCATCTATATAAATTTCATCATTTTCAATAATATATTCTAACCAACCATTAGGTTGAATTATTTTAGCTCTATCTAAATTTTTATACTTCTTTAAATAATATCCCAATGCTGTTGTTCCAGAAGCACAACTATTTTCATATACTCCACTTCCAACTTCTTTTACATAGACATAAGGTTTCATTGATAAGTTATCTCTATCAAAGAACATTATTCCAAAAGCTGAATAATCTTCATTGGATAAATATTTTTTTACCAAATCTATTATATTTTCAAAACTAGCCTCTTTATTTTCCTTAATATTAAAAATAAAATGATTTATCCCAGAAAATCTAACCAATCCTAATTTATATCCATCTATTTTAATTTCTTCAAGACTTATAAATTTAGGCATTTTAATTTTAGCTAAAAACTTATTTTTAGCTCCATCTTCTCTTACATCTACATCTAAAACTGAACTTTCCCCTGAGCAAGTTATACTATAATTTTTTTGTTTAGAAAAATCTTTATCTCTAAAAGCTAAAAGACTTGCAAAGGATCTACTTGCATTTCCACAAAATTCTCCCCCCATCATTTGAAGATGATTATCTTTAATAAAACCCACTTGTTCTGCATAGAGATTAGTTTCTTTCATAATTTCTTCTGATATTTTAGGGATATTTTTATTATAAATATCAAAATTATCTATAAGTATTGTAATATTTCCGGCAGGATTAATTTTAACAAAATCTAAAACTTGCACTTTTCTATCCATAAAATTTCCTCCTTAAAATTTATCTCTTGTTACTATTATAACATTATTTATATTTTCTTAACAAAAAAAGAGCCCCAAGCTCTCTTTTATTTAAAATCAAACTTTAAAAGTTTTTTATTTTCATCTAAAGTTATAACCTTTTTTTCTTCAACTAATTTTTTAATTTCTTTATCTTCATAAAGTTGAAATTTATTTATAGAAACTATTGCTTGTTTTTTTTCTGAAGTAGCAATTTTATTGAGTAATATTAAAGTTTTTGATACTTGTCTTATATCAATTCCTGAATAACAACAAGAATCTTGAATAAAAAAATCCAATTGTTTATTAAATTTTAACACTAATATGTCAATTAAATTATTTTTTACTTGTCCTACTCCCTCTCCTCTATCATAATCAATATTTATAGTCAAATCAATTGGTCTTTTTATTTGATGTTTCTTTTTAGATGACATACTAAAATAAGCATTTACAGTTTTATTATTTTTGTCATCTCTATATAGAATATTTGCGAATTCATATAATGAATTTTGAAGTTGATTTATATATTTTTTTTCATTAATAAAATTATTTCTTAAATTAGCAAAGTAAATATCCAATTCATTATCCTTTTGAGTAATTTTTTCATCAATTTTGACTATATGAGAAAGTGATCCTTGAAGATATTTTTTATCTTCTAATTCTTTAGAATATTTTTTAAAAATTTCTATATTTTCTTTATAAATTTTATTTTCAGAAATAACTTTTCCAAGTTGATTCAGTTTTTCTCTAATGTCTTCTAATTTTTCTTCTCTATTTTTATTTTGATTTTTTAAAGTTTTTATTTGTTCTTTTAAAATTTTCTTTCTATCAGAATAAACATTTTGATGAAATTTCTCAACATCAGTTAATTCCCTTTTTACTAAAGAAGGAATTTCAAATTTTGCTTTTTCATATAATTTTAAAATATAACTTGTAGAAATATCTATATTATCATACTCTTTAATAAATGATTCCATTCTTTCTATTTCTATATTATTAGAAAATATTTGTTCCTCTACTTTTTTAAATTCAGTATTTTTTCTAGTATACTCTTCTATTATATCCTTTTTTATATCAGTTATTTGTATATTTTTAATTTTATTATCAATTTCTTTTAGAGAATCTTCTAATTTTTTAATTTCTTTTTCTAAATAAAAAACCTGTTCTTTTATTTTTTTCTCTTCTAATTCATCTAAAATAACTAAAAATTCTTTTTTGGAATTTTTTAAATTTTTAATTTCATCCTGAATAGAATATATTTTATCTGTATCTTCAATAATAACTGGATTAATTCCTATAAGTTTTAAAAAAGAAATCATTTCTTCTTTATTTGGGTTTGTACTATATGAATTAATAAGATTTTTTCTAGTAGTTAAAATTATTTGATTTCTAAAAAGAGTTCTATCTATCTTAAAAAATTTTTTATACTCTGTTAATTCATAAGCTTCTTCATTTATTAAAATCCTTTTAGTATCTCCCAAAATTCTAATTACCTCATATTCTATATTTTTAAACTCAACTAAAGCTATTAATTTATAACCATTTAAAACTTTTGGAACAATTTTATCATCGTTATTTGCACCTAAAATATAATCAATAAACTTTAAAAGCAAACTTTTTCCTAGACTATTTGAAGTCTTTGATTTATCATCAGGCATACTTATATCTCCATATATTAATGATAAACCATCTTTTTTAAATTTTATATTTTGTATTTCTTGATTATTAGGTGAAATAATTCTAAGATTTAGTATTTTCATTAAAAATTCTCCCTTTTGAATCAAAATCTATCATTCCTGTTATATACATAAAATCTAGTGTATAGAGAAATTTATTATATGTTGGAACTTTTGAGTTGTATTTTTTTTTTAATTTTTCCCAAACTTCCTCTATTCCCATTTCTTCTTTTTCAATTATATCCAATATCAATGGACTTATTCCAATTAAACTATCTTTTAATAACAAATATTTATTAGGAAGTATCATTTATTTCCCTCCTTTTCTTTTTCAAAAATATCACATCTATCAAATATGTATACTACTAAATATTCAACTGGGATAGAAAAAGCTTTTCCATTTTTTAAAAATTTAGTTATCTTTTCTATAATTTTATCATACAAAATATCTCCTGTAAATTTTGTTCTTAATTTCTTATATGTTTTTATTATGTATTCCTTAGCACTTTCAAATTTTTCATTATCTTCAATATCATTTGAAAGTATTTCTATTGCTTTTTCAACAATATCTAATTTAGATATAATTTCATTTATTCTTTCTTTTTTATTTTTTAAATCATTTATATCAATTTTTTCTTCACTAGATATTCTTATGTAATCTTTATTTAAAGGCAACTTAAAATCTTTTTCAAAAAATTTTGATGAAATTTCACATATCACATCATATACATCACTTATTCTTATATTATCTATTGTATCATTTAAATAACTTAAATCTAAATATTCAGTTATTTCTTCTAAATCATCTTCTGATAATGTTTTTAAAATATCTCTTATATATTCAACATTTTTTACTTCAAGAGTAAAATTTAACTTATATTCTTTATATAAATTTTCATACTTTTTTCTAATTTCTTCATACTCATTATTACTATCCTCAGGTAATTCATTATCAAAAGTATTTACTAAAAATATAAACTTGTCTAACTTTTTTGTCCATCTTTTTCCTTTATATAAAATTTCAAGTAACCCTTTCAAATCATTTTCAAGTTTTTTTAGTATCTCTTTCTTCAAAGTTAAATTATTTTTTTCTTGAATAGGTGAAAATATTTGATAATAAATATTATCTTCCTTAACATAACCATCATTCTTCTTATCTCCACCTTGGGGTCTTGGCATTTCAAATGTCTTATTTTTTGTTTCATAATATATTTTTAAAACTTCCTTTATTTTCATCTGAAAATTTATTGCAGTAATTCCTCTTAGTTTATCACAAATTCCTTTTATTAATCTATGCTTTTTTACCATTTTATTCCCTCTCTTTGTTTTTATATCTCTGTATAGTTTTTATTATATAATATTTTATTTTAAAAGTAAATTTTTATTTATAAAAAAAAGCTGATTGAAGATTTAAAAAATCTTTTCAATCAGCTGGAGAGGGGTAAATTAAATTTATTATAATTAAAGTATATAACAGTCTTTCTAAAATCTCTGTAACATTTGTTACAAAAAATAATAAATCTTTTTAAGCATCCTTTTGTAACATTTGTTTTACTTTCATAAGTCTTGTTATAGTTGCTCTTTCATTTTCATCTAGTTTCATTCTAATATCTTTTACTGTTTCTTCAAGATTAGGAATTGTACTATATTCAAGAGCATTAACTCTTCTTCTTGTCTTTTCAATTTCATCTGCCATAAGTTGACAAGATTTTTCTATTTCTGCAAGAGATAAAAGATTATCCAAGACTTTTTGTAATTTTATAACAGTGTCATCTAATTCTGCTGAGGTTTGAACAAAACCATAAGGAAAGATACTTCCTTCCATTTCTTCTTTAACAAACTTCATCTCAGGAACATTAACACTCATTATATTTTTTAATTTCATTTCTACTGCTATTTTTTCTTTTGGAAATGATATAGCACTTTCCAAAAATAATGGACTCATAGTAGCACTGGCAAGAAGAAAAGACTTAAAAGAGTCTGAAAGCTCTTTTTCTACTTCTACACGAAGTTTTTTATTTTCTTTAATAAGATTAATAAATTGTCTCATCAGTTCGTCTTGCTTATCTTTTAAAAGTTTATGTCCTCTTTTAGCTGTTACAAGTCTTTTTTTCAATTCAGAAAGAGCCATTCTAGTAGGATTTACTTTTAGCTTAGCCATAATATCCCTCCTAGTCTTTATCTGCTAAATATTTATCCAAATATTCAGTTCTTATTCTCTTCAATTCTGAACGAGGAATAACTCTTAAAAGTTTCCAACCTAAATCTAAGGTTTCTTCTATACTTCTATTTGTTTCATAACCTTGATTTACATACTCCTTATCAAAATCTTCTGCAAACTTTGCAAAGGCTTTATCTGCATCAGATAAGGCTGAATCTCCAAGAATTACTGCAAGTTCTCTTGCTTCTCTTCCAGAGGCGTATCCAGCATAAATTTGGTTCATTGTATCTGCATGGTCTTCTCTTGTTTTTCCTTTCCCTATCCCTTTATCTTTCAATCTTGATAGAGATGGAATTACAAAGATAGGTGGTTGAATACCACTTTTGTATAATTCTCTTGAAAGAATTATTTGTCCTTCTGTAATATATCCTGTAAGGTCAGGAATTGGGTGAGTTATATCATCTTCTGGCATAGTTAAAATAGGAATTTGAGTAATAGAACCAGATTTTCCTTTTATTTTTCCTGCTCTTTCATAAATTTGTGAAAGGTCAGTGTACAGATATCCTGGATATCCTCTTCTTCCTGGAACTTCTTTTCTAGCTGCTGAAACTTCACGAAGAGCTTCTGCATAGTTAGTTAAGTCAGTTAAAATAACCAAAACATGCATTCCCTTTTCAAAAGCAAGATATTCTGCACAAGTAAGTGCCATTCTTGGAGTTGAAATTCTTTCAATAGCAGGGTCATTGGCAAGATTTATAAATAAAACTGCTCTATCAATAGCTCCTGTTTTTGTAAAATCATCTATAAAAAATTGTGCTTCTTCAAAAGTAATTCCCATTGCAGCAAATACAACAGCAAACTTTGCATCATCTCCAAGTACCTTAGCTTGTCTTGCTATTTGTGCAGCAACATTATTATGTGGAAGTCCTGAACCAGAGAAAATTGGTAATTTTTGTCCTCTAACTAAAGTATTAAGTCCATCAATAGTTGAAATTCCTGTTTGTATAAATTCTGATGGATAGTCTCTTGAAACAGGATTTATTGGAGAACCATTTATATCCACTCTTTTTTCAGGAATAATTTTTGGTCCTTTATCAATAGGATTTCCTAATCCATCAAAAATACGACCTATCATATCTTCTGAAACTCCTAATTCAAGTGGTTTTCCTAAAAATCTAACTGTTGTATCTTTAAGATTTATCCCAGCAGAGCCTTCAAAAAGTTGTATCATTGCTCTATCGCCATCTATTTCAAGAACACGTCCACGCCTTTTTTCCCCTGTTTGAGTTTGAATTTCTACAAGCTCTTCATATTTAATTCCTTCTACCCCTTCAACTATCATCAAAGGTCCTACTACTTCCTGTACTGATTTATATTCTTTAAGCATTAGGTTTACCTCCTTCTGCTATTAATTTTGATACTGCTTCTTTTATTTCTTCTTCTATTTTATCAAAACTATCTAGCTCTTTTTCACTTATATTTTTTGCTCTTGTTATTTTTTCACGAGCTGGAAGGGCTAAGATTTCATCTAAATAAACTCCTTCTTTTAAACCTCTTTGAGCTTCATCATAGAATGATAAAATTAACTTTAACATTTTAAATTGTTTTGGCAAAGAGCAATAAGTATCAACTTCATGGAAGGCATTTTGTTGTAAAAAGTCTTCACGAAGAGATTTTGTTATTTCTAATTTTAATTGGTCAAACTCAGAAAGTGAATCTCTACCAACAAGTCTTACAATTTCTTGTAATTTAGCTTCTTCTTGTAAAAGTGCCATAGCTTCTATTCTAAATTTTGGAAAATCTTTATCAACTTCTTCTTCCTTATATTTATCCATCTTTGCTTGATAAAGTGAATAAGAATTCAACCAGTTTATAGCTGGGAAGTGTCTTCTGTAAGATAGAGCATAATCAAGTCCCCAGAATACTTTTGCAATTCTCAATGTTGATTGAGAAACGGGCTCTGAAATATCTCCTCCTGGTGGAGATACTGCTCCTATTACAGTTAATGCTCCTTCTTCTCCATTACCTAGACATTGGACAAGTCCAGCTCTTTCATAAAATTCTGCTATTCTACTTGATAGATATGCTGGATATCCTTCATCACCTGGCATTTCTTCCAAACGTCCTGACATTTCACGAAGTGCTTCTGCCCAACGACTTGTTGAATCTGCCATAAGTGCCACTGAATACCCCATATCTCTAAAATATTCTGCAATAGTTATACCAGTATAGATTGAAGCCTCACGAGCAGCAACTGGCATATTAGAAGTATTAGCTATAAGAACTGTTCTTTTCATTAAAGATTGTCCTGTCTTAGGGTCAATGATTTCTGGAAATTCCATAAGCACATCTGTCATTTCATTTCCACGTTCTCCACAACCAACATAAACAACTACTTCTGCATCTGCCCATTTAGCAAGTTGGTGTTGTATTACAGTTTTACCAGAACCAAATGGTCCTGGAATTGCAGCAGTTCCTCCCTTAGTAACAGCAAAGAAAGTATCTATAATTCTTTGTCCTGTTATCAAGGGTTTTACAGGATTAAGTTTTCTTAAATATGGTCTACCTTTTCTGACAGGCCACTTTTGTATCATATTTAAGTCTCTTACACCATTTTCTGTTTCTATTGAACAGATAGTTTTCTCTACTGTAAATTCTCCTTCTTTAATATCTATTATTTTTCCATAAACTCCATTAGGAACCATTATTTTATGTAAAACAATCTCTGTTTCTTGTACAGTTCCTATAACTTTTCCAGGCTCTACTTCTTCTCCAACTTGCACAGTCGGCGTAAATTGCCATTTCTTTTCTCTATCAAGTGCTGGTACACTAACACCTTTTAATAAGAAATCTCCAACTGCTTCTTGAATTTTCAAAAGAGGTCTTTGTATACCATCAAACATCTGCTCTAACATACCAGGTCCAAGCTCAATGGAAAGTGGACTTCCAGTTGTAACAACCACATCTCCTGGTCCTATCCCTGTTGTTTCCTCATATACTTGTATAGAGGCTTTATCTCCTCTCATTTCTATGATTTCACCAATGAGCTTATTATCTGAAACTTCTACAACATCATATACATTAGCTTCTTCCATTCCCTCAGCTACAACTAAGGGACCTGAAACCTTAATAATTCTACCTTCTTTCAATGTTAAGCCCTCACTTTCTACAATATATTTGAACCAATAGCCTTTTCTACATTTTTATCTATATTTGCTAAACCTATATTTAGACTTCCTTTATTGCTTGGTATCAATATAATAGCAGGTATAACCTCACTGTTATATCTTTTTATAGTTTCTGGAATATCTTTTGCAAGTTGCTCTGTAACAAAGATAATTCCATAATTTTCTTTTGCTATTCTATCAATAGTCTTTCTTGCCTCTTGTGCACCTAATGTTATAAAGACATCTACACCAAGAATCTTAAAAGCTAAGACAGAATCCTTATCTCCTATTACAGCTATCTTATACATAAGTTTCACGCAACCTTTCTTTTATGAAATCTGGTGAAAGTCCATTAGCTCTACCAACCAAAGCTATTCTTAAATTTTTAATTTCAATTTCTTTTGCATGTACATAAGCAAAAATAATCTCTGGTCCATAAGGCATTCTTTTTACTCTTTCTTTTAAAAGATTAGTTAAATAATTTTCCATATATTTTTCAAATAACAATAATCTTCCAGTTTCATTGTAACCTTTTAATCCTAGAAATAAACTCTTTCCTATTTTGGAATTTTTATAAGCATCTACCAAATCTTGTATTTCTTTATAGAAATAACTTGAAATATCGTCTATATCTATATATCCACCTTGAATCAATGCCTCTTTCAAAACATTTATATCTTGTTCCTGTCTTTTACAACGAATAAAAGTTCTGATATTTACAAAATCTATCATAGCTCTGAAATATTCTTCAACTAAATCAAGTTCAAGTTTTTTAGAAATTTCTAAAACTTTTTCAAAATATCTTTTATCTATAAAAAATTCTATTTTTTCTGGATCTTTTGTTTCTTCAAAAGTCTTATATGCTTGAATAACAGTATCTTCATACCAAGTTCCTTTTTCACCTTTTTCTGTTTCAAACTGTTTTCTTAGATTGTCTAAATCTTCATAATGAACCTTTGAATAAATATGTTCAAAATCTTCTTGTAAAATTTTTTCTTTAACTGCAACCTTTATATTATGAAAGGCAAATCTATAAGTTAAAATATCTACAAGTTCTTTAACTGGACAAAGAGCTAAGACTTCATTATAAGTTTTATTTAAAGAATTTGAAAGAGCTACTTCAAAATTTTCTGCCCTATCTATCTTTGCTAAATCTTCTGAATATACAGTTTCATTTAAGTGTCTTATTGAATCTTGTAAATCATCTGCTTCATATAATCTTTCAAATTGACTTTTTGTTAAGAGTTTTTTTTCAAGATTTCTTATTCTAACACTTGGTTGAATAAATAATTCTCTATCCATAAAAGCCTCCTATCCAAAAATTTTCTTTAAAATTTCTTTTTCCAAATCTTCCTTATTAAATTCTAAAAGATTTGAAAACTCATTGTTATATACAAGATTACCATCTTTTATACTACAACCTGACTCAACAACATCATCTGAAACCTTATAACCAAATATTTCTTCTCCAAGCATATCTCTCATTTTTTTAGTCAATATTATTTCTGCATTTTTAGATACATTTAAACTTTTTAAAGTATTCTCAATAAAATCTAAATAACTATCTTTATCAATATTTTTAAGTCTTTCTAAGGCTTTTTCTAATACCCTATCAACCAACTCTTCTTTTGCTTGAAGTATCATATCCCTTGACTTTAAATTAGCATTGGATAAAATTCTTTCTTTTAGAGATACAGCTTCCTCTTTTGATTTTTGTTCTATAATATCAACTTCTCTTTGAATTTTTTTATTTTCTTTTTCAGTAAATTCAAGATTTTCAGCCTTTGTTTTTGCTAATATTCTGTTTGCTTCTTTTTGTGCCTGTTGCAAAATCTCTGCAACAAGATTATCTAAATTGGACATTTTATCACATCCTTTTTAAAATTTTACTTGATTTAGTAATAGGAAAGACATAGCAAATGCTAAAATTGCATAAGTTTCAACCATTACTGCAAGTATTATTCCTTTTGTTTGATGAGGTTCATTTTTTGCTAGAATGTTAATACCTGCTACTGCAACTTGCCCTTGATATAGAGCTGATCTTAATCCAACAAAACCAACTGGAAGTCCTGCCATTAACAAATACAAACCTTCTGCTATTGTCATTTCAGGTGTAAGTCTAAACATAATAAAAAGCCCAATTACAAATCCATAAAGTCCTTGTGTTCCAGGTAAAAGTTGAAGTACCATAGCTTTCCCAAACTTTTCAGGTTCATCAATAACTAAACCTGCTGCTGCCTGCCCTGCAATTCCAACTCCTCTCGCTGAACCAATACCAGATAATAAAACTGCAAGAGCTGCCCCTAAAACTCCAAATACTACTCCACCATATTGTTGAAATATTGTCATTATATTTTCCATTTTACTACCCCTTTCTACCTTATAATATTATCTTATTATCAAAGTAAAACTAACTAACTTATTATTGAGTTTCATTCCAAATTCTTATAATAAGATTTAAATTTTTTTTTGAAAAAACAATTAAATAGCTTTTAAATGAAACTACTACGACGTCCTATAATGTTGAACAAGCATTTTGGAGCTTAAGAAACATTATAGGCTGTCAAGTAGTTGATCTGTGTAATAGAAGTCTAATGTAATTTTATTTCAAAAAAATTATTTAAGTATTTAGAAACCTTGTTAGTAGCAAACTGTTTTTTAATATTAAAAGTTAGTTTTACTTTGTATCTTCACACTCTAAATTTTTTAAATGCTTTTCCTCCACCTTCATAAAATTTAGAGAAAAATTCAACATACATAAGCCTTGAAGTATGTACATAAGCAGATAAGAAACTCAAAAATATATTAAATGATTGTCCAAATGCAAATACAACTACTCCAAGTATAATTCCAAGTATTCCCCCACTTACTAGCATTTTCACAATGATATTTATAGCAACTGCTATAAAACCTCCTGCTAAGCCTAATGCCATTAGTCTTAAATAAGAAACAAAATCCCCTATATATGAAGTAATTCCATATAGAGAATAAATTCCTCCACCTATTCTTCCTACAATAGTTTCTGCATCCCTTGCTCCAAAAGCAACAATTCCTAACATTCCAACAAGAGCACATATTAAAAGAATATTTTTTATAAATTCACTAAATCCAAATCTTCCTGCAAGAATAAGCATAATTAAACTTGCCAAAGTTAAATACCATAAGAAAACATCATATACAGCGTCCATAAAATGTCCATTTTTTATAAGTATGTATGCTTTAATAGCCAAGCCTATTACCAAATGTACTGCTCCAAATATTACTGATAATATTAAAATAGACATAAAGTCTTTTGATGAATCTAAGACTTGTGTTGGTAATTTTATTAAATCACCAAAGGCACTACCATAAAGTAGTCCCCATATCATAGTTGAAAAACTTAATGCAAAGAAAAATTTTAAAAATTTTCTGGTCGTTTCATTAAATTTCCCCACCATCAATGCAATGCCTGACACTAAACATAATATTAAACCATAAGCAAAATCTGCCACCATCATTCCAAAGAATACCCAATAAAATATTGATAATATTGGTGTAGGGTCAATTTCATTATATCTAGGTAATGCATACATTTGAGTTATAGAAGCAAATAAACCTGTTAGTCCAGAATTTTTTAATAAAATTGGTACTTCTGGATTATCCTTATCTACATCTGAAATTTCTAAATAGCTATTTCTATTTGAAATTCTTGTAATAAGTTTTTGAAATTCATATTCCATATCTGCTGGAATATATCCTTCTATAATATCCACAGTATCAGTCTTTTTAAAATTAGAAACTATATTTTCTCTCAATAATAAATTATCCAAATAATTATCTTGTACTTCTAATTTTGGAATGACTTTTAAAAGTCTTTCTGCTGTACTCTTCAATTTATTATCAGCTTTTTTTATTTCCTCTTCTCTCAGTTTTATCCTTTCAAACTCTTCTTCAAAAGTACCTTTAAAATCAAAATTAAGTTCTGTAAAACTATGAGTTTTTAACTGATTTTTTAGCTCCTTTTCTTCCAATTTTGAACCTAAAACCATTAAATTTACCATAGTTGAATCCTGTGAAATTTCTTCAATATATGCCTTGTCAAAATTTCTTAGGCTATCTTTCAGAGTTTCAAAGATTTTCTTTGGTACAGTACCTAAAAATATTTTTGCTGTTTTAAAAGCCTTCAAATTTTCAATAGGTTCTTTTATATTTCTCCAATTATCAATCTCTTTTTTTCTAATTTCTAAATTTAAAAATTCTTCTTTATTTGCTTCAATTTCTTTACTTATTCTATCCAAAGTTTCATAGTCTTTATTAAAATCATATTTACCTGCTTGTTGCTCTATCTGTACAAAAAGTAAGTTTTCAGTGGAATTGTTTGAAATTTCTTCCTTAGCTTCCTTAGGAAAAAGTTTTGATAAATATTTAATCATCCACTTAACTTTTTGACTTTTTTCTTTAAGTAAATTTATATTTTCAGGAATTTGAATCTCCTTTAAATCTTCATCTTTTTCATTTGAGGTTTTAATAAAATGCACATAATCAAATTTCTGTAATTCTTTTAATAAAGGCTTTCTATCTTTTTCAAGAGCAAATAATTTAAATTTTTTCATTTTAACTATTGCCATTTGAATTCACTATCCTTTCTACTATCAAGTCAACCACAGATTTAAGTTTTGACTCCTCTATATCTTTAATAGAGGAAACTTTTCTTTCTGCACTTTCAAATATAGGTGTAGCAATAGCTTCTCCCTCATTTTTATACTTCAATTTAAGTTCTTCTGCTTCTTTTTTAGCATTTTTTATAGTCTCATCATAGGATTTTTTTACCATTTCTTTTGCTTCTTCTTTTAAAATTAAAGCATCTTTATGAGCCTTTTCTAATATCTCCTTTGCTTTTAGTTCAGCATCTTTAACTTTTAGTATAGCATCAGTAGCCAAGTTCATCACCTCCATAAATTATATATATAGTTTTTTTATTATGTAGAAATATCCTTTATAATTATATTATACTCCTAATATTAAAAAATTAAACTGAAAATTTTGTTTTTTATCTTATATATCTAAAAAAAGTATTATATTTCAAATATAATACATAGATAAAAATTTTTTTAGTGTTTCATCAAACTTGACATCATACATACACCAAAAGCTCCACTATTTATAACTAAATGAGAATTTTCTTGATTTATTCCACCTATTGCAAATATTGGAATAGTTAATATTACTGATAATTCTTGGATAAATTTTAACCCTCTAGGTTCTAAATCTTTCTTACAATCTGTTTTAAATATATGTCCTGCAACTACATAGTTCGCTCCTAAATTTTCTACTTCTTTTGCTTCATTAATACTATGTATAGAAACTCCTATCTTCTTATATTTTCTTATAAGTTCCTCTCTAATATTTTTATTTAAAGATTTAAAAGTATTATAACTTAAATGAAGCCCCTTAATATTATATTTATTGTCTAATCTCAAATCATAATTTTGATGTAAAATTAAATCTATCCTATATTTTTGACAGATAGGATAGATTTTTTCTACTAATTTTAAATATTTATTTTTGTTTAAATCTTTTTCTCTTAAAGTGAGTGCGACTATTTCAAAATTTTCTAAAATTATTTTTCTTTGATAAGCAGAAAAAATTTTTTCAATTTGTTTTTCAAGGTTTTCATTTTCACATAATTTTCTATTAGAAATAATATTTAATTTTATTTTATTTTCTATCATGGCTAATCCTTTAAATAAATATAGTCATTCATCACAGGTTGTAATTCTTCACTTTTTATTTTTTCAAATATTTCAGCTACTGTTCTTTTATCTGCTATTTCAAATTGCTCATCACCTTTTTTGGTTGAGCATTTAGTGTGAGCTCCTATCCCTGTGTCAACTCCTGCTGAAATTTTTGTTGCAGCTATTTTTATTATATTATCTCTAAAAATAGAATTTTCTCTTGTAGATATTGTTATATTTGCAAAAGGTAAAAATAGTCTATATGCACATACAATTTGAAATAACTCTTTTTCGTTAACAATTTCTTTTTCTATTTTTAGATTATTAATAACAGGTCTTAGTCTTGGGCAAGAAATAGAAATTTCAGCATAAGGGTATTTTTGTTGCAACAAATAGGCATGATAGCCAGTTGAAAAAGCATCTTTTCTAAAATCATCTAGTCCTAATAATGCTCCAAAACCAACTCCTCTCATACCTCCCATTAAAGCTCTTTCTTGTGAATTAAATCTATATGAAAAAACTTTTTTATGTCCTTCTAAATGCAGTTTTTTATATTTCTCATTGTTATATGTTTCTTGAAAAATAGTTATATAATCTGCTCCACAAGAATTTAGATACTTGTAGTCCTCTACATTAACTGGATATATTTCAATTCCTACATTATTAAAATATTTTCTTGCTAATTTGCAAGCTTCTCCTATATATTCAACATCAGAATATCTTTCACTTTCTCCTGTAAGTATCAATATTTCCCGTAATCCACTTTTAGCAATTTCTTTTAATTCCTGTTCTATCTGCTCAAAATTTAATCTAGCTCTTTTTATTTTATTATGTGAATTAAAACCACAGTAAACACAATAATTATCACAATAATTTGAAATATATAAGGGAGTAAATATATATACTGAATTTCCAAAATATCTTTCTCTAAATAATTTTGCTTTCTGTGCCATTTCTTCAAGATAATTTATAGCTTTTTGAGATAAAAGTGCTTGAAAATCTTTTATAGATAAATAATCTTTATTTAAAGCCTCCTTTATATCTTCATCTGAAAAAGAATTATAATCATAACTATTCATTTCAGTTATTACTTTATCCATAATATCTGAGCTAATATTTTCTAAATCCATTAATCCACCTCATTTAAAAAGCCAATAAGTGGTGAAGAAGCAGAAGCACCTTTTTCTAAAACTCTACCTAATTTTGCAAGATAGGCTTCTCTTCCTGCTTGTATTGCATACTTAAAAGCCCTTGCCATTCTTGGAATGTCATTTGCTGTTGCTATTGCAGTATTAGCCATAATTGCAGTTACCCCCATTTCCATTGCTTCACAGGCTTGTGAAGGTTTTCCTATACCTGCATCAACTATTATTGGTAAATCTATTTCATCTATTAAAATTTGTATAAATTCTTTTGTTATTAAGCCCCTATTAGAACCTATTGGTGCTGCAAGTGGCATTATACAACTTGCCCCTGCGTCTCTTAAAGCTCTTGCTACATTCAAATCTGGATACATATATGGCATAACAATAAATCCTTCTTTTGATAATATTTCAGTTGCCTTTATAGTTTCATAGTTATCTGGTAAAAGATATTTGCTATCTTTAATCACTTCAATTTTTATAAAATCTGCCTGTATACATTCTCTTGCAAGTCTTGCTATTTTCACTGCTTCTTCTGAATTTCTTGCACCAGAAGTATTAGGAAGTAAAGTTATATTCTTAGGAATATAGTCTAAAATATTTTCTTTAATTCCACTGACAGCCCTTCTCATTGCAACAGTTACTATCTCTGCTCCTGCATAATTGATAGCACTATTTATTAATTCATTTGAATATTTTCCTGAACCAAGAATAAATCTTGAATTAAATTCTTTATTTCCAAGTTTAAAACTATCTTTCATTTTTCTTCTCCTAGTATTAATCTTAAAATACAAACCATTTTACTTATCATTGAATAACTTTTTTAAATTTTTCTTCTCCTAATATAAGTCTTAAAACCACATTGGCTTGGTGGGCAGCACAAATCATAACTCTTGTTGACATAATACCTGAATATTCTTTGTAATCAGAATAATTGTCTCCTATCAAATAAAAATTATCTTTAATCTTTCTTGTAACAATTTCATTTGCTGAACCTAAACCTGCCATTCCAGAGGCAGATACAACTATTTTATTTTTATCTGTTAGCAATTCTTCTAATGTCATAGCTTTTGTTTCAGCTCTATCAAAGGCTTCTACAACAATTTCAATATCTCCAACTATTGAATATATATTTTCTCTATCTACTTTTATATCCAAGATATCAACTTCTACAAAAGGATTAATCTCCCTTATAATACTTTTCATTGCTTCTGTTTTTTTTATTCCTATATGAGATATTCTATATTGTTGTCTATTCAAATTACTTGCTTCAACAATATCAAAATCAACTAATTTTAAGTATCCTATTCCTGATCTTGCAAGTAAGACAGCTACATTAGAGCCTAAGCCACCCAAACCTAAAATACAAACTTTTGCTTCTTTTAATTTTTCAGATATACCTTTTACATTTCTTTTTAACAAATCTTCCTCTTTTAATTCCATTTTTTATCCACCACCAACAAAACATACAATTTCTATTTTGTCTATATTTTTTATATTAATTTTTTCAAAATCTGATTTTTTTACTATATCTCCATTGTAATCAACAACAATTCTGTCCACTCTATACTTATTTTTTATTAAATAATCTAATAAGTTAACATCATTAATTTCTTGATACTTTCCATTAATTTCAGCCATTTCTACTCCCACTTATTTTAAAATATTTACATCTTCTCCTGACATTACTTTTTTCATAGTTCTCATAGAACACATTTTTCCACACATAGTACAGGTATCTTCATTTTCAGGGGTAGACTCTTTTCTGTATCTTCTAGCTTTTTCTTCATCTATTGCCTCTGTGAACATTCCTTCCCAATCTATATCTGCTCTATATTTTGCCATTCTATTATCCCAATCAATAGCATTTGGAACTTTTTTACTTATATCAGCAGCATGGGCAGCTATACGAGAATCAATTATTCCTTCTTTCATATCATCTAAATTTGGTAATCTTAGATGTTCTGCTGGTGTTACATAACATAGAAAATCAACACCAGCAGCTGCTGCTATTGCTCCACCAATAGCTGAAGTGATATGGTCATAACCTGGTGCAATATCTGTTACCAATGGTCCTAGCACATAGAAAGGTGCATTGTGACAAAGTTTCTTTTCCAATTTCACATTTGCTTCAATTTCATCTATTGCCATATGTCCTGGTCCTTCAATTATTATTTGTACATTTCTTTCCCAAGCTCTTTTTGTCAATTCTCCTAGTGTTATTAGCTCTTTTATTTGACAGGCATCTGTTGCATCATTTAGACAACCTGGTCTTAGTGCATCTCCTAAACTTATTGTCATATCATATTCTTCACAAATATCAAGAAGTTTATCAAAGTTTTCATAGAATGGGTTTTCTGCATTATTAAGCTCCATCCAAGCATACATAAGAGAACCTCCTCTTGAAACAATGTTAGTTATTCTTTCATTTCTTTTGAAAAGATTCACTGCTTCTCTATTTAATCCAGCATGTATAGTAACAAAATCCACTCCATCTTCTGCATGTTTTCTCACTACATCTAAAAATTCTTCTGCCTTTATATCCTTTAATTCCTTATCATAGAAACCTATGGCATCATAAACAGGAACTGTTCCAACCATTGCAGTAGACATAGCAATTAATTTTTTTCTAAATTCTTCTGTCTTACCAAATGAACTTAAATCCATTATTGCATCTGCCTTCATATCTATGGCAACCTTTACTTTTTCCAATTCTTTATCCACATTAGGACAATCCTTTGAAATTCCTAAATTTACATTTATTTTTGTAGATAAACCTGTTCCAACTCCCTTTGCTAAAAGAGAACTGTGATTTTTATTAGCAGGAATAGCAATTTCACCCTTTGCTACTCTTTCCATTAAAACTTTTTCATCCATAGATTCACTTTCTGCAATACTTTTCATTTCCTTTGTTAAAATTCCTTTTTTAGCAGCTTCCATTTGTGTTTTATACATAATATCATCTCCTTATTCAATTAAAATTTTTTAATATATTTTCTACTGCTTTTTTACAATCTTTTTCTGATAATATCCCTGACACTGAACATATCCCTTGCAAACCTATATTTTTTAACATCCATACATTATTAATATTTATTCCACCTATTGCAAAAACTGGTATTTTTACACTATTAACTATTTTTTTTAAATCTTTCATCTCTAATTTCTTGGCATTATCTTTTGTACTTGTTCCAAAAATAGCTCCACTTCCTATATAGTCTGCTCCTAACAATTCTGCTTTTTTGGCTTCTTCTATGTTTCTTGCTGTTGCTCCAATTAAAAATTTATCTTTTAAAATCTCTCTTGCTTTTTCTATTGGCATATCAGATTGCCCTAAGTGAATCCCATCTGCTTCAACAGCCTGTGTTATATCTAATCTGTCATTTATAATGAATAATACTCCATAGTTTTTGCAAATTTCTTTTACTTTTAAGGCTTTTTCATAGAAATCTTTTGTAGAAATATTTTTTTCTCTTAACTGAACTATCTTCACTCCACCTTTAATACTTTCTTCTATACACTTATAGAAATCTTTTCCACTACAAGCTTTTTCATCAGTAACTAAGTAAATTTTACAATCCTTTAACTTCATATCATATATTCCCCTTAATGTGTATTCTTGTTACTTTTCTTATTCTATTTAATAAAGTTTTTCTATATCAATATTTTTATATATCTCTCCCATTTGATTTACTGTCCCACTTATTTCTCCAAAGTCTATTGAGTTTTTTATTGAACATAGAACAAAGTTTTTAGCTTTTTTTATTGCTTCCAACATAGAATAGCCCTTAGCTAAATTAGAAGCGATGGCTGAAGATAAACTGCAACCTGTCCCATGAGTATTATTACTAGAAATTTTTTCTCCCTCTAAAATATAGATCCCATCTTTATTCATAAGGATATCCACTGCACTATTTGAAAGATGTCCACCTTTTATTAATACCCATCTTTTAGTAAAATCTGCAATTATCTTTCCATAAATTTTCATTTTTTCTATACTATCTATATCCTCTATATTTTCTTTATTTAAAATTATTTTTACTATTTCTTTTGTTTCATCTAAATTAGGTGTTATTATATCTGCTATCTTGAATAGCTCATTTACTAAAAATCTTTTTGTTTCTTCTCTTATTAAAGAATTTCCACTTGTAGCTATCATTACAGGATCAAGAACTATATTCTTAGTCTTATATTTTAATAGCTCATCATAAATTATTTCCCCATTTTCTTTACTATTTATCATTCCAATCTTTATAGCAGAAACTTCCATAACATCAAATATCGCTTCTATTTGTTTTTCTAACATTTCTATTGAAACATCTTCAAGCATTTTTACCTTCTGTGGATTCTGTGCAGTTAAACTTGTAATAACTGTCATTCCATAAACTCCATTTGCAACAAAAGTTTTCAAATCAGCTTGTATACCTGCTCCTGCACTACAATCTGAACCTGCTATTGACAACACATTCTTCATATTTTTCACTCTTACCTCCAAGAAAAAATAAAAAAGCATATACCCAATTTGTATATGCTTACAATTTAAAATAAACTCTTTTACTTCCTACGTTGGCATTATCCAAATCAGGTCAAAAGGTCAAGGCTCACATCCTTTTCTCAGTCAATTTATTAACTCCCTTGTAACTAGTTTTTTATTATTTAATTTATTTTTCTTATGCTTATTATACTAACATATATTTTAATTTTATTCAATAATTTTTATAGAAAATAGATATCATTTTAACAAATAGAAAAAGAGAGAGAAGCACTAGCTTCCCTCTTAATAATTTTGCT
>UMEM01008759.1_pt1 | contig 38880 bp, 38 predicted proteins | sample 1964761 | NCBI WGS metagenome assembly UMEM01 (sample SAMEA4836021, study PRJEB28245) | human gut metagenome | biome: gut microbiome; material: fecal sample | place: Denmark | collected 2008 | reverse complement strand
TCGAAATTTCTGCGAAAGCAGAAATTTCTCCTACTCGATTGGGTATGACGGGCATGCCCGTGTTCTGTGGTGAAAGTCCACTTAGGCGTAGCTGTCAACGAACTATATAGCGACTCCCAAGGTCCACAGCGCGAGGCGTGGACGAGAGGAAGGGATAGAGGAATTTGTAGCCCTACGAACAGAAGCTTGATATTAAGGCGTTCATTGGCGTGTAAGTTAGCCTAAGATAACGAAGCCTTAAAGGCAGCCGTAAACCATGGGCGTAAATCAAGAGGGCAGACGAGGAAAGAACACGGACTTATCCCGTGAGATCTCACGGGCGGTCTCATTAGCCGTAGTAACAACGAACTGTGAGAAGTCAGCAGAAGCCATAGTAGACAGGTGGAAACATCTGCCGAAGGTCTGAACAATGTAACAGTGTGAACGAATGTATGTACCTGTGAGTATCTGACAAGCGGATGTAGGCGAAACGTATAAGAGCCGGAAACGCATGAACATAGGACAAATCAGGGAGCGGAGAGGAGTGAAGCTCACAGAGTATGTCGGAGTTGTTGGAAAAGATACCGGACAAGAGGAGCATGAACGAAGAATATAAGAAAGTCCGTGCCAACAAAGGCGCAGGCGGCGTAGACGGCATGGAGATTGAAGAACTTGCCGGATATATCCGCAAGAACTGCGACAGTATCAGAGAGCAAATCAGAAAGGAGTTATACCACCCCCAACAAAAAAAGGCCAGTAAGGTATAATGTTATCCGGCAAATTAATCGTAACCTTATTCGGCACTTTATTTATCAGTTTTTATCCCTCTTATCTGGAAGTACAGGCATTTTAAACGAGGGAACTTATGCAGATTATTCGAAGCTGTTGAAAATAATCTGCTGATTGATTCCATTGAAAAATCAGACGGGATTTCCCGCCTGACAAATATTAACAGGTATGTTTTTTGATTGCCGCAAGTGCTTCTACAATACTGATTACATCGACCGGGGATAGTTCAGGATGGTTTCTCATCAGATGTTCCTGATTCCAGAACCGATCCTCCATACTGGATATGTCCATAGCAATGTTCCATGTAGGGATGTAAATATATTTACTGTAGCAGTGTTCACCGATTACCAGATGAAAACAGCTTCCGTGGGAGGTGATTTCATAATCCGTACAGTCAAAAGGCATAAGCGGACAGATTGTTCCGATCCATGACTCTGCGGTGGTACCTGCATGCCATTTACACAGATAAGTGAATTCCATGTCAGTACCCTCCTAACCCAGTTCGCAGTCATTGATTGCCTGCATGACAGCATCGGAAGTGATGAGATTCAGGCCAGAACTGTTTGCTACAAGCAGGCTGGCATTACAAAGTTTGTTGATCATACGTGGAATGCCATTGGCGGCATTGAGGATTGCCTCAAGTGCATTCTCTTCAAAAACAGTCTGTTTACATCCGGCACCATTCAGCTTTTCAATGATATAAGAATGACCTTCCGTTTTTGTCATGCCCTCTAAGTTGTAATTCATTACAATTCTCTGGCGGAAAGGTTCATGAATGCTGAGGCGCAGGGTACTGTTAAGTTGTGGAAGACCACAAAGAAGGATGACAGCCCTGTCACGGGAATCCATTTCAAAGTTGAATAACATCTTCAGATCATTCAGGACGGCATTTCCGATATAGTTCGCTTCATCGATGATGATGACGGGAGTCTGGCGCTTTTCCATAACAAGTCGATTGATCTCATCCTGGATGATCTTGAAGTTATCTGTTTTCCGAAAGGCAGGCTGTGCACCCAGCTCAACAGCAAGATGCCGGTAGAAGTCATTCACAGTTAAAGTAGTGGACCTATGTCAATACTTTGGACACAAAAAGTTGAAAGGCTATGCAGATTTTTTTAATTCTTCCTCCTCCTTTTGCTGTGGCGTCATATAGCCGATAGCACTATGAATCCTTTTGCGGTTATACCAGCCCTCTATGTACTCAAAGATTGCTCTCCGAGCCTCTTTGGAATCTCGATATGTGTGGAGATAGACTTCTTCCTTTTTCAACACAGAATGGAAAGATTCTATGCAGGCGTTGTCATAAGGATTCCCTTTACGGCTGAATGAATGAAGTATCCCTTGGCTGTGCAGGTAACTCTCAAATGCCTGACTTGTGTATTGACTTCCCAGATCACTATGGAGGAGGATTCCTTGCGTATTCCTGACATTCAGACAGGCATTTTTTACTGCCTCCACTGCCAGTTCAGCTGTCATGGATGTCCCATAGGCATATCCGATGATCTTACGGATGCATAAGTCCATCACGGAAGCCAGATAAGTCCAGCCTTCTTTCTGCACATGGATGTAGGTAATATCCGTACACCATTTCTGGTGAATGGTCTCCGCCTCAAAATCACGTCCCAGGATATTTGCCTTATCATCCGGGACAGCTCCGCAGTTTGCATGGCGGTTATACTTTTTTTACCACTACAGACCTCAGCCCCTGTTTGACCATATGTCTCTGGACACGCTTTACACTGCAGGGTATTCCGTTGCCATTGAGGGTACGGCATATTTTAACAGCGCCATACCTCTGTTTTGAATCATCATAAACTTGTTTCACCTCATGGCTGAATTTCTCATACTCCTCCTGTCTGTTTGAGGGTACACGAACCAAAGCTTTGTAATAGGTGCTTCTTGGAACCTTCAAGGCGCTGCAAAGCTGGGATACCGTGTAATGATTCAAGTTGTCCTGGATAAACGTCACAATCTGGGCTATTGTTCTTTTGCGAATATGGCGGTCGCTTTTTTTAATATTTCATTCTCGATCTTAAGGCGTTGGTTTTCCATCTGGAGAGCCTTATACTCCTTGAGAGTGGCCGTTTCCTCCTCCGATCCCTTGATTGGAGAAAGCTGTTTTACCCAGCTGCTGAGTGTGCTCCGATTTACGCCATATTCACGTTCCAGTTGTGGATACGAGGTTCCTCCGGCATTGTACAGATCTACAATCTGCTGCTTAAATTCCGGAGTATATGATTTTTGATTTTTTGCCATTTGTTGAACTCCTTTTCTTTGATTATAGGTTGTTCAACTTTTTCTGTCCACACTTATATACTAACACCAGTTCCGATATCCTCCTGCGCACACCATCGTATTTATCTTCGCGTCGCATGGCTGTTTCCTGATAATAATAGCTGCTCTTTGAGAGGCCAAACCTCTCCAGGAAAACCGGCAGTGAGTGCTTATCTTTCCGGGCAACGACCATCGCTGCCTTTTATCTGTTCTTCAAGGACGCCATGTCGATGCCGGCGTTTTTTTTAGTACGTTGATGGTTACCGTCACGGATTCGCATTGATGGTAAACCTGCAATGCAATGTTAATTTTGTCCTGTGAATACATACAGGTTCTGCTCCTTTCGGAGCCCTATAGGGAGTCCAGATTTTTGTCCTCCCCCCTCTCTCTAAGATCAAACAAGCACAACGGTCATATCAGAACAAAACGTTCCGTACCGTTGTGCTTATTAGAATACTTTTATTAATTCACCCCAAAAACCGTTAGCCATCCACCGATAATCAGCGCAGTCATAATTGTCATAACAATCCCATACAAGGCCATATCCTTCGGAGAAAATGCTTTTGAAGAATACGGAATAACATTCACTGGGCTGGATGAAACCACAATGAGGGACAATGCTGATGAAAAAATACACGGCGCAACCAATCCCCAGGGAGAAAGGCTATTTGCAGCCGCTACCGAGAGCATGATCGGCACCAACACTACTCCTGAAACAGTATTACTTGAGAATAATATTTTTAAAATAGATACAGAAATAACAATATAGATATCTCTTATCAAAATACCATTTTCAAGTAAGGATGGAACAAAAAATATATTTGCCATCTTTTCCGCTAAACCGGAGGAATACAGAACATCGCCAATCAAAACACCTGCTGAAATCAAAAAGATCGAATTCCAACTGATATTTGTGATTCCTGTCTTCCAGTCGATTACTTCAATACCCGGTAAAAACAATGCAATCGCCGAAATAATTGCTACCTGATGACTTCCAAGTCCAATTTTATCTCCAAAAATCCAACCTAGAATTGCAACGGCGAAGATCACTGAAAGCTTTCTCTCCTTTCTTCCAAATTCAATCGCTTCACTATCCGTTCCCAATTCTACAGTGCTCTTTAAAGGTAACGTCAAAATCCACCAGCCTGCAAGAATCAAACTGAAACAAATCGGAATCCCAATCATCATCCAATGACCAAATGTAATCTTAATCCCGCAATAAGTTTCCAAGTAATTAACTGCAATCAGGTTTGCACCGGTTGCTATCGGTGTGGCAACGCCTCCAAATGCACATCCCCAAGCAACTCCCAGCATCACTGCTTTTCCTATTGCTGCATAGTCATCGCGTTCCTTAGCTTTATCCCAAATAGATAATGCAATCGGAAATACAATTGCTGCAGCTGCAACCTCTGTTACCCACATGGCAAGAAGTGCTCCAGTCAGCATAATCCCCAGCACAACCCGCTTGGGTTGTCTTCCAAATATTTTAAAAATAATATCAGAAATCAACCTGCCAAGATTTGTGTGTTTAAATGCAAATGACAAAAGTAGCACCCCTAGGAAGAAAGCAAAAATTGAATTTCCAAAACTTCCTGCAATTGCATCTGAAAAGCTCATAATACCGCTCAAGGGCACAAGTGCTACCAAAGTTAATGAAGTAACCGCAATCGATACTGTTTCTAAAATCCAGTTAAGTATTGAAAAAAACAGTAAAACAGCAGCTAAGGTAATCTCATAATGATTATCACCAATCAGTTTTTTTCCAAAAAAGGAAACCAGCAATACGAGTGCCAGCGAAACATAAAATACTACTGGTTTCCATCGACGCATTTTCATTTACGTACACTCTTCAATGCTTTTAAAGTATCTGATATTCCTTTTTCAACCGGTAATCTTTCAATGCTCGATGCAGCTACAAATCCCATTGCACAAGTTTCCTTCAGCACTCTCTGAACATCTTCTGGGCTAACAATCGGACCACCATGGCACAGAGTAATAATATCCGGTTTTGTTTTCTTTGCAGCTGATAAAATTTCCTCTGTTTTTCTAATCGCAACATCAATTGGCGCAGCGATTTTAACACCTACATCACCACCTGCCGTCAGGCCTGCATGAGATACGATAATATCAATATCAGCTTTGGCTAAAATCTCTGCCTCCTCAGGGTTATAACAATATGCGAGGGTAACAAATCCAAGTTCTGCTGCCAGCTGCAGTCGTTCAACTTCTTTAGCAAATCCCAAATCAACCTGCTCCAGTTCTTTCCGGATTGGGCCGGAAAGCTTTCCGATTGTCGGAAAATTAATGACACATCGATATCCGATATTCCACAGTTCCGTCAGGAATCTTCTCATGTCTCTGGTAGGATCGACTCCATAAATACCCGCAACAACCGGAGTATGATCTACCATTGGCAAAATCTGGTTTTTACCCATATCATACACAATCTGGTTTGCATCTCCTATAGGTAAATTCCCTGCAATTGACGCAATACCATTCATTCTATACAGTCCAGAGTTGTAAACAACGATTAAATCCGCGCCATTTTTTTCTTCGACTCTTGCCACCAAACCCGCACCTGCTGCTGTTGCAATAATCGGCTCTCCGGCTTCTATTTTCTTCTGTAATCCTTCTATAATCTGCTGTTTACTGATCATCATGCTATCGCTCCTTTTTCTTGCTAATGATATCTAACAACGTCTTAACACACTCATCTGCAAATTCTTGATCATTGTGATGATAATCAAGCGTTTTGATTAAAATAGTTTTATCCGATTTGTCCTTCAATTCTTCTATAAATGCTTGATCTGCCTCCGGATCATAGAACACCTGACCGGCTGCATTGACAGAAGAAAATCCTTTCTCAGCAATCAGAACTGCAACATTTCCGCTATTATCAGCTAACCTCCCTGCAAACAAATCCGCTGCCCGACGCATATCCCGCTTATCCGCCCTCATTTTCACAGAAGAGGGACTATGATGATATAAAACTCTTTGTTTCTGCTCTTCCGTAAGAGTATCCTCACTTCCAAGATTAATCATTTCCAATGCTCCAGGTGTAACAACATATGGGATTCCCATAGAAGCAGCCGTTCTTAACCGTTGTTCTCCAACCGCGTAAATACCGCCTCCGACTTCGTCTGCAATTTCACTTGTCGTCAGATCAAGTACTCCGGCAAATACACCTTCTGAAATCATTTTTTCCATGATTCTTCCACCGGAAGTTCCCCTTGCATGGAATACCAGAACTTCATATCCCGCCTTTTCCAATTGGCTTACACAGGCATCCACACAGGGTGTCGTTACACCAAATCCTGTAATTGCAATTGTCGGCTTGTCTTCATCCTGCATTTCCGGTACGCTGAGCATCCCTTGAACAATCGCCGCTGCGTTTCTCAATGCTCTGCGTGTCAGAAAATTTAAATTCTGAATATCCACGACCGGATTAATCAATAGAATGTCTTCACCCTGAACGTATGGCAATGTATTTCCCGATGCCATCGTTGAAACAATCACTTTCGGAACACCGATTGGCAATTGCCTCATCGCTTCAGAAGCGAGGGTGGTTCCGCCGGAACCACCAATCGATACAACAGCAGCAAGTTCTCCCTTCCCATATAATCCTTTAATCACACGGCAAAGACCTAAAGCCATATATTTACTTGCCTCTGTTCGCGTTTTGGTCAGTCTTATCTTGTCTGCATTTTCTCCAAGCACGTCCTTCTGCGTAATGTCAACGTCATCAGGACTTTCTTTCAAAATGCCGGTATCAATTAATTTCACTTTCAGACCACGGGACATTAACTCCGTTCTCAGATATCTCGCTTCCTGTGCCTTGGTATCCATTGTTGCGATCAGCCAAACATAAGATTGCATTATACCTCTGCCCCCTGTCTGACAAGTACTTTATTCTTATTAAAGCGAATCACATGCAGTACAATCAATGCTGCCACCAGAGCAAGTCCGACAAAATCTAAAACGTAAATCGGAAGCAGGCAGCACAATGCACCGACTAAAGCAATAACTCTCTCAAATGCAGTTGTTTTCTGCAGGAAGAAGCCCTCGACCGCAATGATAAAAGAAAACATGAAACTAATTACCATTAAAACTGCCCAAATCGTTTCATACCACTGTCCCTGAAGAAGCAATGCCGGTCTATACAGGAATAAGAAAGGAAGAACAAATCCTCCAATAGCCAAACGCATTGATACGATACACGTCTTCAAGAACTTTGCATCTGCCAGACCAGAAGCAACCAGACATCCGATGGCAACCGGAGGTGTTAATGCAGATAACTCCGCAAAGTAAAATACGAAGAAGTGAGCAACAATAATCGGAATTCCGAATGTAGTTAATGCCGGAGCACCTAATAATGCTGCCAAAATGTACGCTGAACCACTTGGCATACCCATACCAAAAATCAAACAGGTAATCATAACTAAAATTGCCAGAACAAATAAATTATCTCCTGCAAGTGACAAAGCAAACTGCGAAATTTTAGACGGCAGTCCTGTGGATGTGAGGATTTCTACTACGCATCCCATCGTTGCCATACATACTGCAATACCTGCAACGGTCTTCGCACCCGATTCAAATCCAGACAGAACTTTTGTGATAAATTTCTTAAAGGAGTCCATTGGACTTCTATTACTCTTGTCCATCAATTCGATAGCAAGCCCCATAGCAATTAATGTGAATACTGCAATGAATAATGCTTTCTGCGGAGAATAGCTCATTACCATCAATACTACCAGAACAATGATCGGAACGACAAACATTGCCAGCTTTCCGAATGCTTTATGAAACTGTGGGAGCAGTTCTGCTTTGACTTTCTCGTCTCCCAGCTTTAATGCTTTAATATATACGCTCAGCGCAATACCAAGATAATACAGTAACGCGGGAGCAACTCCGACTGCAACGATGTAGATGTAAGGAATTCCTGTCCATGAAGCAATAATGAAAGCTGCCGCGTTCATGACAGGCGGAAGAATCGCACCTCCTGTCGATGCTGCCGCTTCACATGCTGCTGCAAACTCCGAGGGATATCCTCTTTTCTTCATCAGAGGGATTGATACGGCGCCTGTCAAGGTAATGTTTGCTGCCACGCTTCCGGTGATAGAACCAATCAGACCACTGGAAATTACAGCAACCTGCGCTCCGCCGGAACGAATTTTTGTAGATGCCACCATAGCAGCATCCATGATTGTGCTGATCGCTCCAAATGCCTCCATCAAGCCGCCAAAGATGGTAAATAACACAATCGTATTTGCAGATACTGATGCAAGCATACCGTACACACCGGTAAAGTTTGTTGTTACATATGTGATCAAACGGGAAAAGCTTAAACCAGAGTGATAAAAAATACCGGGCATATATTTTCCAAAATATCCATATGCCAACGCGATTATGGAAATAACCGGGATTACCCAACCCCATGTCATCTTAGTGGCAATCAAAATGACAACTAAGAATACTGCTCCAGAGAACACTTTATCAAACGGCTGTCTGCCAATGCTCATCTGAAATCTTGTTGTATTAAAGTGGATGTAGGTAGCAGCCGCTACACTTGCCACAAGAAGGATAATCATAAAAGCACTGCGCGCTTTATCTTTTGTTTGTGTTAACTTAATAGCCTGTAAAAAAATGATTGCAAGAGAAAACGCAATATGTAAGTTGATATGCTGCTCTGCAGACAGCATGGTGAAATTTGCCGCCAGTAGTTGATAACAGCTCATAATAATCGCAATCACGATAACCGCTTTATCAATCCATATTTCTGTTTTCGTTTTTTCAATCATTGTCGCTTCATTCACTTCCGACATTTTGACTGCCTCCAAATTTAAGTCTCTAAATTATTCTCCGTATACTCTGAAATTATCACTCCACATGTTTGCTTCTTTTAAAGCTTTCGCTGCGCCTGGATGGAACGGAATATCCTCCGTACAGGCCTTCATTGCAACATCATTAAATTTATCAAAATAAGCAGAGATTTTCTTTAAATCTTCAACATGATCGATTGCACACTTTGTATATTTATATACATCATCCTCGCTCACATCTGCTTTAAAGATAACCACACCGCTATTAGCTGCTGCTAAATATGTTTCACCTGCCGGAATAGTTGCGCATTCCTCACTTGTCAAGATTGCGCTTCCAATACCAGAATTCATGCCTTTTACTTTTTTCTCAACTTCCGAAGACATATTCAGAATACGGATTGGATTCGTTGCTTCTGTTTCAACGATACCGCTAATCGGGCTTCCATTCGCATATGATCCAACAAATGCATCAATTCGGCCATCTTTCAGAGCTGTATAGCCTTCACTCCATGTAAAGTAATCCACTTTAACTTTATCCTTAATTCCATATGCATCTAATACAAGGTTGAGTACCATTGTCGAACTGCTTGCTGCCGGTGGAAATCCAATGTGCTTGCCCTCAAGATCTTCATATGTTTTGATATCAGACTTATCGAGTACAACAATCGGCAACGCCCAGGTAACAAAACCAAATCCCTGTAACATATCTTCTTCCGGAATTGCTACTGAAAATGGCTCTGCACCATTCTTAGCATTTACCAAATCGATCGTTCCTGAATAACCCGCCTGCAGATCTCCACTATCAATCAAGCTGATAATCTCCGCACCGCCTGAAGTTGTAACAGTAGATGTTCTTAAATCTGTATTGGAATTTACCACGGATGATAATGCCTCAAGAACGACATTATCCGTTCCACCTACAGAACCAGTGCCAAAGCTTAAAATGTCTCCGTTTCCTGCCGGTGCTGCCGCCTGTGTGCTGTCGGCAACCGGTGCTGAAGATTCCGCCGTATTGCCTGCTGTTATCGCTCCTCCTGAAGAACAAGCCGCTAAGCTTAAAACCATTGCACATGATAATGCTACTGAAACTACCTTTCTCATAAGTGAACCTCCCTAAATTGAAATAGTATAGTTACTGCTCCAAGAAATACCACTAAAAACAAAATACTGGTTTTGTGCATTTTGCACTTTTTTTAATTGTATTCATTGATATACTTGTGTCTATAGTCAAAATATAGCACACTATTTTATATTAGTCAATACTATTATTCATTTTAGTATACCATTTTACCGAATAGTCGATTGTCTTTTTTGAAAGAGTGTGTTATGATAGAAATATAACATACCATTCGTGATCAAATTAGCAATTGTACTCAAAACCACAATTTAGTGTACCATTATAAAAATCGGGAGGATAACTATGGATACTGGAATTGCCAGAAGCGAACAAGTATATGAACATCTTAAGAATTTAATATTATCAAGAGCCTTAAAACCCGGAGAAAAAATCCCCGAAGCTAAATTAGCTGCTCAGTTTGGGTTAAGCCGCACACCAATACGTGAAGCTATTAAAAAATTAGCCAACGACGGTATCGTCACCTTATATCCCAATCGATTCGCTGAAGTCAGTGTTCTTCCGCAGAATTGGTTACAAGAAGTCGGCATGGTCCGCCTGTCTCTGGATATTGTAGCTGCCCATCTTGCAATTCTATATGGAAGCAATTACGATTATTCTATTATGCAAAAGCTTAATGAGGAATGTCATGAAGCAACGCTCGCCGGTGACGTAGCAACGCGCATAGAAAAAAACTGCGCTTTTCATCTGGATTTAAGCCGAATGAGCAGAAATGACGAATTATACGAAATCCAGAAAAAATTGTACCTGAAATTAGAATTTGTCCAAGCCTGTAATTATGACAATGTCGAATCTACAGAAGGTCAATATCGTCAGCACTGTCAAATGATTCAGGCCTTATATAATCGAAATGAAAGCATGCTGATCAATATTCTTTCTGACCATTTAAAAAAATTTCACAATCTTGGTGATATGACTCCTATCATGGGAAGTATTCAGGGAATCTTTAAAGCTTAGTTTTCTATGAATATTTTTAACATCCGATCTGCGAAAGTCCCCCGCTTCTAAGCGGAGCGAAGGCGGCGAGATGGACAGCGGCATATCATGATGCCATATGTAAAGCAGGAAAATACCGGTCATAAACCGGGCCAATCTTCCTTGATGTCTCGAAGTGTGTCAATAGTTCCTGTAACGTAATCATATATTTCCTGTATCCTCCCACCGCAGCAGCTTCCTGGCTGATTCCAATGCCCGCAGCGTATTCCTTCTCCGGAATACTTGTCCTTGCGATTGTAAGAACCTAATCAATGAACAAGGAATTATTGATAATTTGAACGAAGAACTAGACTTGATAAATAACATTTTCTTTTCAAAAGATTTCTCTACTCCTTGGGGCTTCATTAAAAATTTAAGCATCCACTCCGCAGCCTGGCTCTTTTCACCGTAAAACCAATTGTGGGTAAATTGTGGGTACACAACCGTTTCAAGCAGAAACCGGCGCAGCGCCCAACCCACAAAAAATTCAGCCCCGGCACGCCTTTGCGCCGGAGCTGATTTAAAAAGGGGAGGATAAGTATTAATTATTTTCTCTTTCGTGTATACTCCTATTATGGCCCCATCCCATAGAATTATACACATCCGATAAATTTTTTAATTTATTTTCTCCTCCCCGCTTCTTCCTGTCATCCCCACTCCCCTGTATCCAGTTTTATTCCGCCAAACTCCTACAATATCATCATCAGTGTCCCGGTAATCAGCACCGTGCTGATTACTACGGATATGGAGTTGACCGCGCTTGCCAGTCCCACATCCGAACCCAGGTTGCCTGTAAATGCAGGAGCCGCAGATGACATGGGGCTAAGGGCAAGTATGGTCAGTGCCTGCCTGTATTCTATCCCAAAAGGCAGCAGGAAGTAAAAGACCAGTGCCAGTATAATGGCCAATGAATACCGTGCCGCAAGTATCCTCACGATTTTCCCGGGCTGGCTGCTGTCCCCGTTTAACTTAAATCCAACCCCAATCATGAGCATGGCCATAAATGCATTTGCATTTCCAATGACTCCGGTAAATGAGGTAATGGGGGCAGGCAGTGCCACATGGAGAAACGACAGCACAGTCATGATGAGATATGCGTCAAAGGGAAGGGATTTAAGCAACGTCTTTACAACCGGCAAAAGGCTGAACCTGGCGTTTTTCTCCTTTGTCACCACTGCCACGCTGTAGGCCCCGCCCAGACAGACAAACGCGTTTCCCGTATCAAACAGACTGGTCGCCACCACACCCACGGGGCCCAGGAAGCTCTGGGCAAAGGGCATGGTAAAATTGCCTATATTGTATCCCGGCAAATTCAATACATTGAATGCCCGTTCCTCCCGTTCCTTACCAATACTCATGAAAAAGGCCATGGTGATATACAGGATTCCCCCGCCAAATCCCAGCAGTGTCATCACCAGCATGGACGGCTTCAGGTCAATCCCTGAAAAATTCGATATAATCGCTGCGGGAAGGGTTATCTTAAGTACGATTTTCGATAAGACATAAAAATCTTCCTCCTTAAAAAAACCGGCTCTTCTCAGCAGATTTCCCATTATTATGACGGCCACAAAAGCCCCGGCCTTCATCAACACTTCTGCCATTTTATCATTTCTCCCATCCGTTTATTCTTCCCGCCCCGGCTTTTGATTTGAAAATTCATTCCGCACACCCTTGAAAATTCATTTCCGCCAACTGCACACCCTAGTTATAATATCAAAAACAACGGCATACTTCAATAACAAAACAATATCCGTCATAGCCCAAAGGCAGAAAGAAAGACCGGCCGCCCACCCCGGCGCCGGTCTCTCCAAATCCTTCATGAAACAACCCTTCATGAAACAACACACGTATATTTACATACGTCCCAATCCTCTGCCTCCTGTATAGGCAGATTCGTACTACGAATTCCCGTATGGCCTATACATATCCCAGCAATCCCGGCAGCCACATGGACAGAATCGGAACATAGGATACAAGCAGCAGCACAACAAATATGGCTGCAAAATACAATAGAAGCGGTTTAATTACATTTTCAATCTTTGTCTTACCCACCTTTACACCCACAAACAGCGTGGTTCCTACCGGAGGCGTGATGGTACCGATACACAGGTTGAATATCATCATGATACCAAAATGCACGGTATTCATACCCAGGGCCTGGCAAATTGGCAGGAAGATAGGTGTGAAGATAAGGCAGGCAGGCGTCATGTCCATGAATGTACCGATAATCAGCAGAAGGATATTGATGATGAAAAGAATCACATACCGGTTGTTGCTGATTCCTAACATTGCCTCTGATACGGCTGTGGGGATTCCTGTAAAGGCCATGACCCAGCTCATGATGCTGGACACACCAATCAGGAAAATAATGATGCCTGTCATCTCCGCGCTGTCCAGGAAAATCTTAGGCAGCTCAGAGAACTTGATGGACTTATAGAAGAACAGGGAAAGAATCAGGCTGTACACCACTGCCACCACGCTTCCCTCCGTTGCGGTAAAAATGCCGCTGATGATTCCTCCGATAACAATGACAATCATCAGCAGACAGGGAATGGCCTGGAAGAATACCTTTACCTTTTCACTGTTCGAGTATTTCTTTGTGCTGCGGTATCCCTTTTTCTTGGCGAAATAAAAGATAACCGCCATACAGGCAAGGCCCCAGAGGATGCCCGGAATGTATCCCGCCATGAACAGGGCTGACACCGAGGTTCCGCCGCTGACCAGAGAGTAGGTAATCATTACATTGCTTGGAGGAATCAGAAGGCCGGTAGGCGCCGTGGCAATATTAGCCGCCGCAGAGAAATCCCTGTCATACCCTTCCTCTTCCTCAATGGGTCCGATAATGGATCCCATGGCGGAGGCAGCCGCTGTACCGGAACCGGATATGGCGCCGAACAGCATGTTTGCCACTGCATTGGTATGGGCCAGCGCACCCGGAATGCTTCCCGTAAAAAGCTTTGCAAAGTTAATGAGACGGACGGCAATACCGCCCTTATTCATGATATTTCCCGCCAGAATGAAAAATGGAATGGCAAGAAGGCTGAATACGGATATGCCGGAAAAAATTCTCTGTGCGCCGGTAAGCACGGCAGCTCCCGTATTGAGCACCGGAAGAATGGCACAGATGGATGACACTGCCAAGGCAACCGCAATGGGAACCCCCGCTAAGAGCATCACAACTAAAAGCGCCAAAATAATCAGTCCGCAGACTACCGCTATATTCATACTCCCGCATCCTCCTTTTTGCTGAAATCCGTGTGCAGCATGTCTGCCGCGTTCATCAGACTGAACATCATGATAATGATGCCTGTCACAGGTACAACCACATAGATATATCCCATGGGCACCCTGAGGGATGCGGTGGTCTGGATCATGGTCAGCTTTGTGATGGAGATGCCGCCGTACACCATGACCACACCGGCAAAGGCAAAGGTCAGCAGGTCGATGGTTACTTCCAGGTATTTCTTGACGGAACCGCTAATCTTGTCTGCCAGAAATCCCATCCTCATATGGTCCCTTTTGCCGAACACATAAGCGGAAGCCAGCAGGGCCATCCATGTGAAGCTGTAGGTTAAAAGCTCCTCGGAAACAGTACTTGGCTTATTGAAGAAGTAGCGGGTAACAATCTGATAGGTTCCGATTATGGTCATCAGCATAAACAGGCAGATGATGAAAATTCCCAGAATCTGCATGATTCTTGCTCTCACTTTATGCATTGTCTCCATCCTGCTTTCCTCCCTTCGCTTTTTCATTTATTTCCTGGATATGATTGTACAGGTCCACAATCTTAGGATTATCGTTTAACATGGTCTCGTGAAGAGGCAGCACCTTCTGTTTGAAGGCGTCCACGTCCACATCAATAAATTCCACGCCCATTTTATTCTGTGCAATGTCCTTGGCTGCCTCAATGCTCTTATCCCACTCCTTGAGCTCCACCTCTGTGGACAGGGCTGCCGCGTCCTTGAATATCTGATATTCCTCAGGGCTTAAACCGTTTAAGAATTTCAGGTTGGCGACCAGCATATCCGGCACCATCTGGTGCTTATTATAGGCATAATACTTGGCAACCTCGCCGTGCTTGTTGTTGGTAAGCGCCAGCTCATTGTTCTCCGCACCGTCGATAACGCCCTGCTGGATGGCCGTATATACCTCACCGAATCCCATGGGGGCTGCCGCTGCTCCAAAGGCATTAACCATGGCCACGCTGGCCGGGCTCTGCTGAACCCTTATCTTCTTTCCCTTTAAGTCATCCGGGGTATGGATAGGAGTCTTGGCATAAAAATTCCTGACGCCCGCATTGTACCAGGTAACTACCCTGAATCCGGCTTCATCCGTGGACTCATAAACCTTTTCCATATAATCCGTATCCTGCATAACGGACTTGTACACATCCTCTGAGTCAAAAAGATAGGGCATACTGAAAATCTCGTATACGCCTGCAAACGTCTCAAGATTGGCAGTTCCGGCCACAACAAAGTCAATGGCCCCTGTCTGGGTCAGCTCAATGGCCTTCTGGGCAGAACCCAGGATTTCATTGGGGAATATCTGAACCTCGTACTTGTCCCCCAGCCGTTCCTCCACATATTCCTTAAAAGCCAGAAGCCCTATATGCTCCGGATGTGTCTCTGACTGGGCATGGGATACACGGATAATCCGTTTTCCGGAAGTCACTGAGCCACAGCCTGTAAGACCTGCTGCCACAGCAGCCGCAAGGGCGGCTGCGGCCACTCTCTTTATGATTTTTCTCACTTTTTTCATTCCTTTCCCTTTATACGGCAAATTCTTTTGTTTCAATACATCCCAGAAACCTGCGTTCCTGTTTATTCTGGACTGAAATACTGTTTCCCATACCGCAAAACGGCGGCCTTTTGCTGCCCGCTGCCCAGCTCTGTAAGAGTCCCGGCCCTTTTCTCCACAACAAAAGCCCCTTGGCTATCAACCAGAAAACGTTAAGACTTTTTGGCGCCTTCTTAACACTTTCTTAATTATATAGCCAGGGGCTTTTATTTTGTACCGTAAAAGTTTGTCATACAGGAAGAAGATTTTGTCCTCCCCCATTTTTTTCTAGCTACCTTCGCACAAATGCACAAAAACCTTTCTTTATTTTTGTGCAGTCTCACTATCCCTATACTCGGATGGTATCATTCCCGTGATGCGCTTGAACACTTTTGCAAAATAATTGGAATCATAATACCCTACCTGCATACTCACATCCTTGACGCTGATACTCCTGTCCCTCAGCAGCTTCTTGGCCTCGTTGACCCTGAAACCGGTGAGGTAGGACGTAAAATTCTGATCAAAGCACTGTTTGAACAGCTTGCAGAAATAGGCGTCTGAATAATTCATCATCCTGGCCGCATCCTGCATGGATATTTCCTTCATATAATTATTCCTTATATATTCCCGTATGGTTTCCGCCACCTGGGCCAGACGCCCGTCCCCGTCATCTCTGGACATGGCCTGCGCAGGTTCACCCGCGCGGACGTCCGGGCCAGTGATATATGGGCCGGGGCTATCCGGGCCTGAGGCGCCCTGACCGGCCAGCCGTTTATCGGTCAGCCGCATGGCCTCCTCCATGACAGCCACCAGTTCTTCCTCCTCGCACGGCTTCAGCAGATAATCCAGGGCCCGGATGACAATGGCCCTCTTGGCATAGGAAAACTCATCATAGGCTGTCAGGAAAATGATAATACAGTCCTCATCCAGGCTGCGGATGTGTTCCGCCGCCTCCACTCCATTCATCTCCGGCATGGATATATCCATGACCACGATCTGGCTTTTTTCTCTCCTGAATGTCTCCAGGGCCTCTGCCCCGTTCACTGCCTCGCTGATATCCAGGCTGCCGCCAAAATGCCTCTTAAGGCGCTTGGCCAGCGCCATCCGTTCAATCTGCTCGTCATCCGCCAGCAATACACGATACATATGCCTCATCCTTTCGTCCTGTCATCAGGGTGTAAAGGCCATCTGCACGACCGTCCCCCGTCCCTCACTGCTGTATATGAAAATCTCGCCGTCCTGGTACATTCCATGGACCCTGCGGTAAATATTGCCTACACCCACGCCGGTGGCCTTCTCTTCACCCCTTGCCAGGGCGCGGCGTATTTCCTCCAGCCGTTCCCGGGCCATTCCCCGCCCTGTATCAGCCACCGATATCCAGATCCGCCTTCCCTCCATCCAGGAACGGACATGTATCCTTCCCCCCTGCCCTTTGGGGGAAATACCGTGGATGATGGCATTTTCCACCAGGGGCTGCAGGGCAAAGGAGGGCACCAGCACCTCCAGAGTATCCTGGTTACAGTCAGTGTCATAGCGTATTCTCTGTCCGAACCGCATCTGCTGTAAATACATGTAGTCCTGCACCACCTTAAGCTCCCGCTCCAGGGGCATCACGGAGTCCGTGGATTTCAGGTTATAACGAAACAGCCGGCTCAGGGCATGAATCATCTTCTCAGTGGCGGCCGCGTCCTCTATCTGGGCCGTGCTGGCAATCATATTCAGGGTATTAAACAGGAAATGGGGATTTATCTGGTTTTTCAGCATCTGAAGCCGCACCTCGTCCAGCTGCTTCTCCATCTTGTGCTTTTCCGTCAGGGCTTCAATATACCCCCTGGTGCTGGCTTTCATGGTGCAAAAAGCCCTGACCAGGCTGGCAATCTCATCACCGCCCTCCGCATGGGTGTCCGGGCCTGTGAAATCATTTTCCCCTATCCGTCTGGAGTCCTCCGCCAGCTCCACCATGGGGCGGACAATGTTTCTCTGTACCGACCGGTTCAGCCATCTTACCATCAAAAGGGCTGCCGCGCCCCACAGGATGCTGACCGCCGGCACAATAATGAACAGCGGCCGCTGCATCTCATACCGCTCATTGCCCGATTCCACGGTCATCTGTTCCAGACGGCCCGCATGGGTTGCCAGATATCCCTGGACCCGATAAATGGTATAGAGGCGGTCCAGGTAATCCGGCGCCCCTTCCTCCATCTCCAGAAACGCATCCCTGGCAGCGGCGTAATTCTCATACATATTTAAAATGGACCAGGTGACCCCATAACGGTCCGCTCCGATTTCCTCATAGTCAAAGGGCAGGGACTTAAGCGCCGATCGGGTCCTGGCACAGGACATCTCATATTTCTCCCTGTTTTCAGGCGTCCTGTCCCCTGCGTAATACTGGAAGGAACTGCTCTCGGCGTCCATGGCCGACCAGAAGGCCAGGCTCCGCGAATTGCCCATGAGCAAATCCCCGAATCCCTTCATCCCATAGCCGGCAACCAGCATCACCGCTGTTATGGACAGGATGACCACGGCAGCCGTGGAAATGGTAATCCATCTGACCTTCCGCTCCAGGGAGCAGGACATCCAAATACCATGCAGTTTTCTTCCTTGCCTTCCTTCCATCCGGTCTACCTCCATCGTTCATAGCTTATTCTATAATAGATTTTACCATTTTGGAAGAGACAAACCAAAAACATGGCGGAACTTTGTATTTTTCCACAGCAAAAAACGCCTGGGGCCAGTAAGGCAATCTGCCATTTACTGACACAGGCGTTTTTCTGCGGCCGCCGGTCATAAGCCGCAGACCATCACAGCAGCTGGTCCTTTTCGGAAGGCACATACACTGCAATATCCTCAATATCGCAGTCCAGTATCCTGCAAAGATCGTTCACAGTCTTCATGGATATGTCCATGTTGTGTTTCAGCCTGTGAAGGGTACTGTCCGACACGCGGTGCTTCTTTGTAAGTGTGTACCAATTTTCCTCAGATTGCTCCAGTGTCTTCCAGAATGGTGAATAATCTATCATCTTTATCTCCTGTATACGCTCAAGCCGCCGAAGGGCTGGTTTCTTAGATAGATTAAGCATAAGTTAGATTTCACATCTTGAATATCTTCGTAATTGCGAATATACTATACATACGTAAATGCTGTTATTTACATAACTGAAAGGCAGGGCAAAACAAATGGATTATTTCACAAAAGAAGGCATGGAAAAGCTTCTGGAGGATGAAGAGGTAGTCAGCCGTTTGACGGAATTCATGGCCATGGATGGTGCGGCCTATTTCGAGGAGGTGCGCTCCCATCTGTCCCCTAAGGAGCTGGAAGAATATCTGGATGAGAATCCGGATGAGAGAATCTATCTGAAAAAGTAGGTATCCATCCGGTATATCCATCACGTAAAAGAGCGGCCTGTCAAATGACAAACCGCCCTTCTTCATCTTCTTCCTCAAAGTAATCCTTATAGTCCACCTCAATGGAACGGCGCATGCGCTTCATACTGTAATAGAGGTGTTCCTTCAAGGCTTCCTCCAGCCCTTTTTCATTTTTATCCACAATCATGCTGAATAAATCCTCATGTTCACCGATAATGCGCATGAAATCAGTTTCCGTGATGAAGTCCAGCATCCTGAATCTGGTATAGTGGAGCTGCTGCGCCTGGAGCATCTCCCACAGCTTCTGACGCCTGACGGCCGCAAACCAGATGGAGTGCATCTGCGCGTCCATACGGTAAAACTGCTCCGGCTCAAATCCCGGTTCCCTGATAACAGCCCTCTGCTGCGCAATGCTGTGGCGGATGTCCTCAATAACCATGGGAGTCTGGATTTCCAGGAAATCCCTGAGCACCATGGTCTCCACGGCCACGCGCATATATATCATCTGTTTGATGTTATCCAGGCTCAGAAGGGTCACATAGGTGCCGCGGTAGGGAATGGTTTCAGCAAACCCCTGCTCCTGCAAAAGCCGGAGTGCGTCACGCACCGGCGTCCTGGACACCCCAAAGCGCTCGCATATATCATTCTCACTAATCATCTGGCCTGGCTTAAGCCTTAAATCCAGAATTTCCTGCTTCAGTGTCTCATATACAAGCTCTCCCCGGTTCTTGAAGTTCATCTCTCCCATGGCTGGACCCCCTTATCAATACCCGCATACAGCACAGGCGTAAAATACGTTCTTCTTATCAAACAGTCCGGCCGCATCAAAAGCTGCCGGACTGTCAACTGGTCTATATTATAAATGATTCCTCTGGAAAATTCAAGCCGGATTATTTAGGCTGCTTGCCGATGTAAGCCAGGATTCCTCCGTCCACATACAGCACCAGTCCATTGACGAAATTGGAGGCGTCGGAAGCCAGGAATACGGCAGGTCCGCCCAGGTCCTCGGCCTCGCCCCAGCGCCCTGCCGGAGTCTTGCTCACAATAAACTGGTCAAATGGGTGCCTGGATCCGTCAGGCTGAATCTCACGCAGCGGAGCGGTCTGAGGGGTGGCAATGTAGCCGGGCCCGATGCCGTTGCACTGGATGTTGTACTCGCCGTACTCGGAAGCAATGTTTTTGGTCAGCATCTTAAGTCCGCCCTTGGCTGCGGCGTACGCGGATACGGTCTCACGGCCAAGCTCGCTCATCATGGAGCAGATGTTAATGATTTTTCCGTGGCCCTTCTTAATCATGCTGGGGATGACTGCCTTGGACACGATGAATGGCGCGTTCAGATCCACGTCAATGACCTGTCTGAACTCGGCAGCCGTCATATCGCACATGGGAATCCTCTTTATGATGCCGGCATTGTTCACCAGAATGTCTACCACGCCTACTTCCTTCTCAATCTTTCCGACCATCTCATTGACAGCGTCCTCGTTGGTCACGTCGCATACATAGCCGTGTGCCTCAATTCCCTCGTCCTTGTAAGCTGCCAGTCCCTTGTCAACCAGCTCCTGCTTGATATCATTGAACACGATGGTGGCGCCCGCGCCCGCCATGGCCTTGGCGATGGCAAAGCCGATTCCGTAGGACGCGCCTGTAATCAGGGCTACCTTGCCCTCCAGTGAAAAGTTGTTTAAATAATCTGCCATTTCTTTTTCCTCCTTGTTTTGCTTATTTCATCTGATTGGGCATCATGGTGTCCATATCGTCAAACTCCATGTTCTCTCCGCCCATGGCCCAGATAAATGTATAATTGGACGTGCCCGCGCCGCTGTGTATGCTCCAGGAAGGACTGATGACAGCTTCCTCGTTCTTCATCACAATATGTCTGGTCTCAGTGGGCTCTCCCATCATGTGGAATACCACGTTATCACCGGGCACCTCAAAGTACATATAAACCTCCATGCGGCGCTCATGGGTGTGGGCCGGCATGGTATTCCATACGCTTCCCTCCTCCAGCACAGTCATGCCCATGGACAGCTGGCAGGTTTTAAGTACATCCGGATGGATAAACTGGTTGATAACGCGCTTATTAGCTGTCTCAGATGCTCCGCAGGGCCTCTTGGCTGCCTTCGCAATGGGAATGTAGGTGGTGGTGTAGGAAGTATGTGCCGGCGCGCTTACCATGTAGAACTTAGCCGGTGCAGATGCGTCGTCACTGGAAAAATATACTTCCTTTGTTCCCTTCGTGATGTACAGGCAATCCTTATATCCCATCTGGAACTCCTGTCCGTCAGCCACAATCCTGCCGCTGCCGCCGATATTGAAAATGCCAATCTCACGGCGCTCCAGGAAATAGTGCGTGCCGAAATTCTTCCAGCAGTCAATTCCCTTATCTATGGAAACAGTCTCTGTGGTAGGCATACATCCCAATGTCACCATGCGGTCCACATGTGAATACACAGCCACTACCTCATTGGCCGCATACAGGTTCTGAATCAGGAACTCATCCCTCAGCTCCTGGGTGGTGTAACGCTTTACATCCCTCTGATTTGCAGAATAGCGAATATCCATTATCTTGCTTCCTCCTTTAAACTTGACTTTCTTTCATTTTAGTTTGTATTTGTTCTTTTCTACTTGTATACAACTTTTTAAATCTGTATACAGATTAGCACAGTCGTATATTTTTTTCAATGGGCATATTCTACAAAATTGCAGTGATTTTCTATGCATGTTCACAACAGTAAGGCTTGCGTTGTGTGTCTGTTTATTATATACTTGACCGTGTTTGACCATGAAACATTACAGCGAGGAGAATGATTATGAAAAAAAACATCCTGGTGGGCCAGTCCGGCGGCCCCACAGCCGTCATTAACGCCAGCTTATATGGAGTCATTGCAGAGGGCATGGCCCGGCCGGAAGAGGTAGACCATGTATACGGCATGGTAAACGGTATCGAAGGCTTTCTTTCAGGCCACGTCACGGACCTGTCTCTTCTTACCCGTGAGGACCTCAGCCTGCTTAAGCAGACTCCGGCCGCTTATCTTGGCTCCTGCCGCTTCAAGCTGCCTGAAAACCTGGATGCGCCGGTTTACAGTCTTTTATTTGAAAAATTCACAGCCATGAACATAGGCGCCTGTTTCTATATCGGCGGAAATGATTCCATGGACACGGTTGACAAGCTCTCCCGATACGCCCGGATCCGCCGCGAAACCATCTCCTTCATAGGAGTGCCAAAGACCATAGACAACGACCTGCCTGTTACAGACCATACCCCCGGATACGGAAGCGCCGCCAAGTATGTGGCCTCTACGGTCCGTGAAATTTCCCTGGACGCCTCCGTGTACCAGCAGCCGGCTGTCACCATCGTGGAGCTGATGGGGCGCCATGCAGGCTGGGTGACGGCTGCAAGCGCCCTGGCCAGAAAATATCCCGGCGACAATCCCCTTCTCATCTATATGCCGGAAGTGCCGTTCTCCATGGAACAGTTTTTTAAGGACGTGGAGCAGGCCCTGTCCCGCCAGCCCAATGTGGTAATCTGCGTATCCGAAGGCATACGCGACAAAAAAGGCCGTTTTATCTGCGAATACACCAACGATGCCCAGATTGACACCTTCGGCCACAAGATGCTCACCGGCTGCGCCAAGATACTGGAAAGCTACGTCCGCAACCGTTTCCGCGTAAAGGTCCGCTCTGTGGAGCTGAACGTAAACCAGCGCTGCAGCAGCCTTCTGGCCTCTGCCGCCGATGTGGAGGAAGCAGAGTGCTCCGGCAGAAGGGCAGCAGAAAAGGCCCTGCAGGGAGAAACCGGCAAAATGGTTACCTGTTCCCGCCTGTCAGGGCCCGGATATGAACTTGAGTATGGACTTACAGAGGTAGGCAATGTATGCAACCGCGAAAAATCCTTTCCCGTGGAATGGATCACGGCGGAAGGCTCCGACATCGGACCGGAATTCCTGGACTATGCCCTTCCCCTGATTCAGGGGCAGCCGGACCACATCATGGAGAACGGACTGCCAAAATATCTCTACAGGAAGTAACCGCCTTAGCCGTCACACCCCGGAATATGCCGAAAACCCGCCGTCCACCGGAAGTATGATTCCTGTGATGAAACCGGCTGCCTCATTGTTGAGCAGGAACATGAGGGCCCCGCCCAGCTCCTCAGGCTTACCGAACCGCCCCATGGGAGTAGCGGCCAGCACCTTGGCTGTCCTGGCCGCCGGTTTTCCGTCCTCATCATAGAGAAGCCCCTCATTCTGTCTGGTCACAAAGAAGCCCGGCGCAATGGCGTTGACACGGATTCCGGCTTTTGCAAAATGCACGGCCAGCCACTGGGTAAAATTGCTGAGAGCAGCCACAGCCCCGCTGTATACAGGTATTCTGGTCAGGGGCCTGGCTGCGCTGGCAGAGGAGATGTTGATGATATTGCATCCCTCCCGTCCCACCATATCCTTGGCAAAGACCTGGCAGGTCAGAAACCCTCCTAAAAAATTCAGATCCAGCACGCCCTGTACGCCCTTATACTCCATATCAAAGAACGTAGCCACATCGGCTTCGATATCCCCCATCTCAAAATATTCCTTAGACGTATTGGCCCTGGCCTGATTGCCTCCCGCGCCGTTGATCAGGATGTCGCAGGGTCCCAACTGGGCCAGCACCCTGGCATGAACGCTCTCCAGCATTTCCTTATCCATCACATCCACTCCGTAGGCAGCAGCCGTACCCCCCGCCTCCCGTATGTCCCTGGCTGTCTCCTCAGCCGCCTCCAAATTAATATCCAGAAGGGCAACCGCCGCGCCGGCCCGGGCCAGCGTCCTGGCAAACATGCCGCAGAGGATTCCCCCCGCGCCGGTCACCACCGCCATCTTTCCCGTCAAATCCGTCCCCAATACCACCTTTCCTTCCTCCTCTCATTCTCTTCCCATTCATCCTCGCCGGTAATGGTCAAAAAGGGCCTGGGACATTTCTTCCCGGCCCTTTCCTGATTCATTTTGTGTTTTGTCTGATTTTATGCTGTACGGACCTGCGGCCGGGGCATTATCTGCTCATTTTCTCCACAGCCTCAAACAGACCATTGAGGTAGGTAGCGCCTAAAGCTCTGTCATACAGGCCGTATCCGGCTCTTCCTGTCTCTCCCCAGATCATACGCCCGTGGTCAGGTCTTACATAGCCGTCAAAGCCATTCTCCACCAGGGCCTTTACGATGCCGAACATATCCAGGGAACCGCAGCAGGACAGATGAGCTCTTTCCTCAAAGCCATTGTCCAGCACAGCCACATTTCTCAGATGGGCGAAGTGGATTCTTCCCATGGCGGCGTACTTGCCGGCCAGTCTTACCACGTCGTTCTTGGCGGAGCAGCCCAGGGAACCTGTGCACAGTGTGATTCCGTTGTGCCTGTCATCCACCAGCTTTAAGAACTTATCCAGGTTCTCCTCGCAGGTAATGATTCTTGGAAGACCGAAGATGCTCCAGCATGGGTCGTCCTCATGAATTGCCATATTCACGTCGCACTCAGCCGCAACCGGAATAATGCGCTCCAAAAAATATTTTAAGTTATCCCACAGCTTCTCCTCTGTCAGGTTATGGTATTCCTCCACTACAGCCTTAAGGCCGTCCTTGGTATAGCTGGAATCCCATCCCGGAAGTGTCAGGTCGCTGTCGCTGTTAAGCGGATTCACCGCATCCACCTGCTCCTGATAATATACCAGGGAAGTGGAGCCGTCAGCCAGTTCATGGTCTAACTGGGTCCTGGTCCAGTCAAATACAGGCATGAAATTGTAGCAGATACATTTTACGCCTGCCTCCGCAACACGGCGGATGTTCTCACAGTAGTTTTCGATGTACTTGTCCCTGGAAGCCTTCCCCAGCTTTATATCCTCATGGACAGGAATGCTCTCAATGACGTCAAAGCCCAGGCCCGCATCCTCTACCTGCTTCTTAAGCTTTGCAATGCTCTCTCTGCTCCACACTTCGCCTACAGGAACATCGTATACAGCCGTAACGATGGACTGCATGCCCGGAATCTGGCGGATGTTCTCCAGTGTTACCTTGTCGTCTTCCCCGTACCATCTGAATGATAATTTCATGTGTAAACTCCTCCTAATAAGTGTTGTTTTACGTTCCCTAACCTATGGTTTTATTATAACAGAAACCCATTTTCCGTCCATAGTGATACTTGCCGTCCATATTGCAAATGTTGTTGTTTCATGCTAATATGGGGATAAAAGCATGACAAACCATGTTTCCCGAGAGGAGGGACTCCCGTGAAAAAACAGCTGTCCATGGACTTTAACACACGGCAATACATGCAGTCCGGAGACTTTGAACTCTTCTATTATAATGATACCGCGCTTAAATCCGTCGATGCCCATGAACATGACTACTGCGAGTTCTATTTTTTCCTGGAAGGCGATGTGGAATACCACATCGGTGATAAAAGCTATCAGCTGGAATACGGGGACTGCCTGCTGATTCCCCCTGATACCCCCCATTATCCCCGGTTCCATTCCTATGATAAACCCTACCGCAGGTTTGTATTCTGGCTGAATCAGGATTACCATAAGAAGCTGCGGCAGACCGACGAAGAACTGACATACTGCTTTGACTATGCCCAGAGCCACCAGACCTACCGGTTCCACACAGACACCATTACCACCCAGGAGATTCAGGGAAAGCTGACCGACCTGATGGAGGAGCTTGCGGGAGGACGCTCCTTCCACCGGCTTGTCTCAGAGCTCATGGCGGTCTCCTTCCTGGTGTACGTGAACCGCCTTCTCTATGACAGCCTGCACCAGAAATCAGCTGTCTATGAAAATGTCCTGTACCTGAACATCTGTGACTACATCAACCGACATCTGGAGGAGGATCTGAGTCTGGACAGCCTGTCGTCCTTTTTCTATGTGAGCAAATACCATATTTCCCACATATTCAAGGACAACATGGGCATTCCGCTCCACCAGTACATCCTGAAAAAGCGGCTTCACGCCAGCAAGAACGCCATATTGTCCGACCACCCCATCAGCCATGTGTATCTCCAGTACGGCTTCAAGGACTACACCAGCTTTTTCAGGGCATTCAAAAAGGAGTACGGTGTCTCCCCCAAGGAGTACCGGGAGCAGCACCGCCTGCCTGAACAGCAGGATTACACCATATAGGGGATTTAACTGACATGAATACACCTGATATCCTTTCCTTTGACACGTACAGAAACTGCAGCCTCTGCCCCAGGATGTGCAAAGCCGACCGCGGCCTCGCCACAGGCTTTTGCGGCTGCGGCGACGTCCTTACGGCTGCCAGAGCCGCCCTCCACCACTGGGAGGAGCCCTGCATCAGCGGAGCATCGGCCTCCGGCGGCAGCGGCACTGTATTCTTCTCCGGCTGTACCCTGGGCTGCTGCTTCTGCCAGAATCACCAAATCAGCAGCGGACATTTCGGCCGGGAGATGACAGCAAAGGAGCTGGGCCAGGCATTCCTCCGTCTCCAGGACCAGGGGGCATATAACATAAACCTGGTGACGCCCACCCAGTACCTGCCTCATATTATCTCCGCCCTGGACCAGGTACGCTTTAAGCTGACCATACCCGTAGTCTATAACTGCGGCGGCTATGAGCGAGTGGAGACAGTAAAGGCATTAAAGGATTATGTGGACATATGGCTGCCTGACTTCAAGTACTATGATAACCGTCTGGCCTGGAGATATTCCCGGGCAAAGGACTATTTTGAGACTGCCGCCGCCGCCATCCGGCAGATGATTGACCAGACCGGCGCCCCGGTTTACCAGTCCGCGTCTCCCGGGCTGCTGGCAAAGGGCGTCATCATCCGTCACATGGTCCTGCCGGGACAACGCCATGACTCCATTGCCCTGTTGGAATGGATAAGCGGCAGTCTGCCCCGCGGCCGCTATATGATTAGCCTTATGAGCCAGTACACTCCCTACATCAGAAACCGGGAATTCCCGGAACTAAACCGCCGTATCACATCATATGAATACGGCAAGGTGGTGGATGCCGCCATCCGTCTGGGTCTCACACAGGGCTTCATGCAGGAAAAAAGCAGTGCCAGGGAAGAATACACTCCTCCCTTTGATTTGGAGGGACTTTAAGGTATGAGGGAGGGAAAGCGGGTTTCAGGACAAAAAAAGCGCCTGCCTCATCTGGCTGCGCCATTCCGTCTTGCTCTCCCCAAAACTCCCCATCGCCTTTCATGAATCCGGATAAAAACATGAAGACGGATATCGAATCTTTGACTAACCACGTTCGCAGATTACGATATCCGTCTTCTAACTATTTCGTCCATTGGACTAAACCTCTCTTTTCCAAAACAATTCTTTTAATTATTTCTGGCTTTTCTATATTAAGTTGTTACACCATTCTACGTTCTGTTACTTCGCTCCTACTTCTGCATTTCTTCACTTATGTCTGATTCATTTCTTTTATTGCTTTTTCTTTACTATCCGGTATCATCCTTCGTTCTAATAATACTTTCTCGTCATACCATTAAACCGAATTTAATTTTTCTGATACTCTTGAGATAGTGTTACAAATTCAATCATTCACTTGTTTATAAATGCTTCACTTAACAGTCTGTATCTTTAATTCATATCTTTAATTCATATCTTTAAATAACCGCAATTGCTCTTAAAACATTCAATCTATATAACTTGTATTTCGTTTATTAAATTATCTGTCTGTGAACTTACCCATTCACATATAAACTTCTTTAACTCATGAAAACCTGCTACTTCTTGAATTTTTTACCAACCGATTGGGTTCTTGTTTCTTTAAATCAACTTCTTAAAATTACTTATCTGTTTGAGCGTTTCACTTTAGCAGATTGGTTTTTCCCGGTCTCATTTATAATTAAATTTCTTTAAGTTATAAATGAAACAAAATTTAAGTCTTTGGCGGTCCGTACCTCCTTTGCTTGGATTTTATTACTTGTGAACTGATTGTCTACAGTTCCTTGAAATCTTTTGTTCTCTGTTCTTTTGTTGTTTTCATTATAGTAAATGCCCCCGAATTTGTCAACACTTTTTTGATTATTTTATTATTTTTTTAGTTTATTAATACTTGAATCCATTTTATTACAATTGTTTCCATTCCAACACACATCTTAATCTTTTATTTGTGTTAATTGTTTAAATATTCTGATTTTTTCCTATTTTTCCATTCATTTGGATTCTTTATTCTTCCGGCACCATCTTCCCCACATCCTGGGGAATCCGGGTCAGGTCCCGCTCCACAATCAGATATACCACTGCATCCGGAGGGTTCTCCTCCAGAAGCGACCGGTCAAAGGCCTGCCAGTGATAAAAGTCCACATTGGCAAAATACCTGGGAAGGAAATCCATAAGGGCTGTCCCAAAGGAATCCCGTATTACGGCAATCCGGCGCTTGTCCGGCGCCCCGGGTGTACTTGTATGGACAATATTCTTATCACCGTTCACATCCTGCACCGTGGCCTCAAGGTCTTCGTGATACCCGCTTACAAGGGCAATCTGGTCATCGCAGTATTTCTCAGGCAGGTGGAACAGATTTGCCAGGTCTCCGGGGGCTCCTTTGATATAATCCACCTGCACATCCTCTATGGGTACAGGCGTGCCTCCCAATGCCTCTATGAGCATCTGCCCTGCCGCATATCCTCCCGCGCTGTTCCAGTGCGTATCCGTCTTATAATACCACACATAATCCCGGTTCGTGTTAAAGTACTCCCTGGGGTCCAGAACCGCCACATCCGAGTGCTCCCGTATGTAATCCTCCAGCTGTCCGGGCCGGTTTCCATCCCAGAGCCGCTTATATGCATCCGGCATATATTCCCTGTAGATTCCCTCCTTGTTGGGAGCAATCATCATGAGGAAGGGTATGCCCTGGCTCTCATAATATCCGGCCGCCTTTATGATCTGGCCGCCAATCCAGGCAGCGTCGTCCTGATAAAAGGGCTGGGTTCCCAGGGCGTCATACAGGCTCATGCCCCCTGCAAAAAAGTACCAGCCATCCTTTCCCACAATCACGTCCTGGGAATCCGCATAGCCGAACAGCTTTAAGTTAATCATGGAATTCATGCTCAGAAACAGGTTTCTGAATGCCGCATGGTCATTGATATAACTGTTGACCGCAGCCGGATACGCCTCGTATGTATCCGGTGAAAACACGGGAAACTCTGCCAGATTCCTGTTTTCCCCGGTGCCTGTCTGGCTGCTTCCCTTCACAAAGGGAAACAGCAGATTTGGTATCAGAAGCAGGGCCCAGAACCCCGCAATCATAATCTTTTTCATCATAGGTACTGCTCACTTTCCGTATGGACTAAAATCTGAAATAAATAAAAGCCTGATAGGTGCTGCTGACCATGAGAAGTGTCCCCAGCAGTAAAAGCGCTGCCATCACAGCCACATCCGCTGCGGTAATGTTCTCCTCGTCGAACAGACGCGCCTTGAGACGGGGCATCAGCTGCTGGACGGGCCCGCAGAATACCACTGCCAGCACCAGCAGAAACAGTATGCGGTTATCCGCGAAAATCCGCGGATTCCACAGTCCCCTGCCGGGAATCAGCATTGCCTTTAACAGTATCTTCCCATTGTGCAGGGTATCCACCCGAAACAGCAGCCAGCCCACTGCCACTGCACCCAGGGTATACAGATGATTCAGGAATTTCAGAGGATTTTTTTCCAGAATCCTCCCAAGCCACAACCGTTCCGCCACAATAAGAATGCCGTAATACACGCCCCAGCATATGAAGTTCATGCTGGCCCCGTGCCACAGTCCCGTTGCCAGGAATACAAGGAAAAGATTCACGCAGGTACGCGCCAGTCCCTTCCTGTTTCCTCCCAGGGGAATGTACAGATACTGTCTGAACCAGGTGGAAAGGGAGATATGCCAGCGCCTCCAGAACTCGCTGACAGAAGCCGACAGATACGGATAATTGAAGTTCTCCTTGTAGGTAAAGCCGAACATCCTGCCCAGGCCGATGGCCATGTCGGAATAACCGGAGAAATCATAGTAAATCTGAAAGCTGTACAGAATCACAGCCAGCCATACCGCAGCCGTGCCCAGCTGTTCCAAGGGCAGGTCAAACATACGGTCCACCACCTGGCCGAACATATTGGCAAATACCATTTTCTTCACCAGTCCGTACACAAAACGCTTGATGCCGTAGGCATGCATGGACAGGCTCTCCTGCCGGTCCCCTATCTGCGGTTTCAGCTCATGATACTTGACAATGGGACCGGAAAGTATCTGGGGAAACAAAGAGATATACAGCGCCAGACGAAACACATTTCTCTGGGCGGGATTCTCTCCCCGGAAGGTATCCGCCAGGTAGGAGATGGACTGGAAGGTGTAAAATGATATGCCTATGGGCAGCGCGATATCCCTTGGCGTAAAGCCCTGGCGCCCCAGAAGGGACATGGCCAGTTCCAGGAAGAAGTTGAAATATTTAAAATACCCCAAAAGCCCCAAATCAGCCAGGATGCTCAGGACAAATACCGCCTTCTTAAGCCCTCTCCTTTCCCCGCAGCCATCCAGTGCCAGGCCAAACCCATAGTTGAGCAGGATGGACAGAATCACCAGGACCACATACCGCGGCTCGCCCCAGCTGTAAAACACCAGGCTGGCTATGAGCAGAACCCCATTCTTAAGCTTCCTCCCCGGCGATATATAGTATATCAGAGCCAGGGCCGGAAGGAAAAACCATACAAACGTAAGTGAACTAAACAGCATATTTAGGAAAATTCCCTTTCTATCAGAGTTTATCAATCATGTATCTCAGAAGTGCAGGCTACATGGAGGCAGCGTCCTGCCTCGGGAGCTTGCGCCGTATTTTATGGAATGTCACCATATGGGCAAGGGCTGTTATGGCCCAGGAGACAGGATAGGACAGGTACAGCACGTCCAGGGAACGGTACGCCGCAAATACAGTGAATACCCAGAGCACCCTGAATCCGCATGCCCCAGTGAGGGATACAAACATGGGGATGATGGAATACCCCAGCCCTCTCAGGCTTCCCACCATGCAGTCCATGATTCCGCACAGAAAATAGGTTCCGCAGATGATCTCCAGCCTCAGCATCCCGTAGTGCAGAACCTCAGGATCTGAGGAATAGATATGCAAAAGCCCGTCTCCCGCGGCCACGGCTGTGAATCCCAGGATCACGCCCACGGCCGTCACCACTCCCAGGCATATGTACATGATTTTATTAATCCTGCTGTACTTCCTGCCGCCCAGATTCTGGCTTGTAAAGCTTAAGTTGGTCTGGTACACCGCGTTCATAGCCGTATAGACAAAACCCTCGATGTTGGAGGAGGCTGTGTTCCCGGCCATGGCAATGGAGCCGAAAGAGTTAACCGAGGATTGAATCAGTACATTGGAAATGGAAAATATGGCTCCCTGCATGCCTGCGGGAAGTCCGACTTTTACGATTCGTTTCAGCTTCCTGGCGTGAATCCGAAGCTGCCTCAAATCCAGCTTCAGGGCTCCCGGAGCCCCCATCAGGCTCTTCAGGACCAGAAAGGCGGAGATGTGCTCTGATATGACCGTGGCCCAGGCCACGCCGTCCACCCCCATTCCCAGCGCCACCACAAAGAACAGATTCAGGCACACATTCACCACGCCGGATGCAAGGAGGAAATACAGGGGCCTTCTGGTATCCCCGATGGCCCTCAGGATGGCCGCGCCGAAATTGTAGACCATAAGTACCGGCATGCCCAGGAAGTATATCCTCATATAGAGGACCGACTGGCCCAGAACGTCCTCAGGGGTTCCCATAAGGCGCAGCAGCGGGTTTGCCAGAAGGATTCCCAGCACCACCAGAATAAGGCCGCTCACAATGCTGGTGGCCACCGCCGTGTGGACGGTCTCACTGACATCCCTGTCATTCCGGGCCCCGTAATACCGGGCCACCAGCACATTGACACCAACTGAGAGTCCCACGAATACATTAATTAATAGGTTGATGAGCGAAGATGTGGAGCCCACCGCCGCCAGAGCCCCGCTGCCGGCAAAACGGCCCACCACGATGATGTCCGCTGCATTAAACAGCAGCTGCAATATGCCCGACAGCATCAAAGGAATGGAAAATAAAAGGATTTTGCCCAGAAGCGGGCCGCTTGTCATGTCAATCTCATAAGACTTTTTCATCTTCTGTTAACTCCCTGTGTCATTCTTTCTCCATGCCAAATCCATGGAATACGTTCTTATCAGTTATATCACAGGGCTGTGCTTTTTACAATGGGTTAAATGGCCATGAAAACCCGCGAATATTCTTGACATTTCCAGGCCCGTCCTTTAAAATGGAGCAAGTGATAAGGGAGTAATTGGCATGCCCCGCCCTGCCGGGCATGTAATAAGGTCAACATACTGATAGTTTCTATCTGGCTTTAAGTTTCTATCTGGCTTTATTTGAAACAATGAGACTTATCTACAGCATTCCAAGGCTGTAGGTGGGTCTTTTTTTATACCACAATCCATATATTAAAACATCACCAGGGAGGAATCATTATGTCATTAGCTGAACTGTTTGTCATCGCCGTGGGGCTGTCCATGGACGCGTTTGCGGTATCTGTCTGTAAGGGCCTGGCCATGCCTAAAATGAACTGGAAGGGCGCCCTTTTGGTAGGGCTGTACTTCGGCGGTTTCCAGGCCGCCATGCCCCTTTTCGGATATTTCCTGGGCTCCAGCTTCAGCCTGGCCATACGGGCTTACGACCACTGGGTGGCCTTCATCCTGCTGTCTGTTATCGGCGCAAACATGGTAAAAGAATCCTTCAGCAAGGAAGATGGATGTCCCGACGCGGACCTGGATATTAAAAACATGGTGCTTCTGGCCATTGCCACCAGCATTGATGCCCTGGCAGTGGGCGTGACCTTTGCCTTCCTGAATGTTGACATTCTCCCCGCTGTATTCTTTATCGGAAGCGTCACCTTCCTCCTGTCCGTGGCAGGCGTAAAGGCCGGCAACGCATTTGGATGCCGCTACAAATCCAGAGCCGAGCTGGCAGGCGGTGCCATCCTCATCCTTATGGGATTCAAGATACTGCTGGAACACCTGGGAATTTTGTTCCGGTAAGGCATAAATAAGAATACGGAAATCCCCTCTCACCCCCTCATAAAGACAGCGGGACAGCGCTCTCTGAACACGCTGCCCCGCCGTCTTTTATTTTATCATTTTCCTGTCTGAAATCCTGCTTCCGGGCTCAGAAACGTAAATCTTCCCGGTCTCAGATTCTGACGCCGCTGCTGTCCAGCTGGTAACCGTCAATGGTGCTGTTTGTCTGCATCACTCCGTTTTCAGGGTCCATATAATACCACTGTCCCTTGTATTCCAGCCAGCCGGTCTTCATATAACCGTTCGTGCCGAAAAAATACCACTTGTCATTAATCATGGCCCAGGATGTAAGGTATTCATCCTGATACAGGTACCTCCAGCCGCCCATGTCCTTGTTCCACTTGCCCAGCAGGATGTTCCGGTAATTGCCCATGTCCTCCTCGGGAAGGAGCATGTAATACCTGCTTTCCTTTTTATCCTGATAGCAGAACTCTACAATATAACATTGATCCAGGTAGTTGTAATCCCCCGCAACGGACCGTTCTTTTTCAACGGTCTCCGGCCGGATTACAGGGTAATGGGTTCCTTCCTTTAAGCCGTACACCGTACATTCCAGATACTTCTGGGTCTCGCCCCTATAGGTGACAAGATAATAATTCAGTGTCACTTCATTCAGGTCCACATCACTTTTGTCCTTTGTAACTGTGAACGTATCGTATTCCGATACCCTGTACCCAAGCAGATAGGACGAATATCCATCGTAAATCGTGGTCCTTCTGCTGTTAACATCCAAATGCAGGGTAACAGGCACCTCAGCCTTAAACGAAGCCGCTGCCTCTGAGACAAACGCAGCCGGCACACTGAGCACTGCCGCCAGGACCAGCGCGCCTAACCGCTTAACAGACATATACCGTCTCATCCGGTACCCTCCTCTCAAACCTTTGGACTACTCATGATGACATCCAGGGTGAATTCCCGGCGCATCCGACAACCATTATTTTAATACAATCTTCTTGAAATTCTTCTTGCCGCGCTTAACGATCATGCCATCTCCAAACTGTTCCCTGGAGTATACGGCCTTGATATCCTTTACAGGATTTCCGTCCACGGACACACCGCCCTGTTCCACGTTCCTTCTGGCCTCAGAACGGGACGCTGCCAGGCCGGACTTGTTAAGGATGCTTAAAATATCAATGGTTCCCTCTGAGAAGTCCTCTTCTGTCAGTTCAAAAGCAGGCATATTTTCGGTGCTTGTCCCTGCTGCAAACAGAGCCCTGGCGCCTTCCTGCGCCTTTGATGCCTCTTTCTCGCCGTGCACCAGCTTTGTAAGCTCGAATGCCAGTATCTCCTTTGCCTGGTTTAACTGGCTGCCTTCCCACTTATCCATCTCGTCAATCTGCTCCAGAGGAAGGAAGGTAAGCATGCGCAGGCACTTAAGCACATCCGAATCCCCTACATTTCTCCAGTACTGGTAGAAATCAAAGGGTGATGTCTTCTCAGGATCCAGCCACACGGCGCCGGACTGTGTCTTGCCCATCTTCTTGCCCTCGGAGTTAAGGAGCAGGGTAATGGTCATTGCATGGGCATCCTTGCCCAGCTTACGGCGGATCAGTTCCGTTCCGCCCAGCATGTTGCTCCACTGGTCGTCACCGCCAAACTGCATGTTGCAGCCGTACCGTTTAAACAGCTCATAGAAGTCATAGCTCTGCATAATCATGTAGTTGAATTCCAGGAAGCTTAAGCCCTTCTCCATCCTCTGCTTGTAGCACTCTGCCCGCAGCATGTTGTTAACGGAAAAATGAGGTCCCACTTCCCTGAGGAATTCAATATAGTTAAGGCCCATGAGCCACTCCGCATTGTTGACCATCATGGCCTTTCCCTCTGAGAAATCAATGAAACGGCTCATCTGCTTTTTGAAGCAGTCACAGTTATGCTGGATAATTTCAGGGGTCATCATGGTGCGCATATCAGAACGTCCGGATGGGTCGCCAATCATACCCGTGCCTCCGCCAATCAGGGCAATAGGCTTGTTGCCTGCCATCTGAAGGCGCTTCATCAGACAGAGCGCCATGAAGTGGCCTACATGGAGGCTGTCAGCTGTGGGATCGAAGCCGATATAGAATACGGCCTTTCCCTCGTTGACCATTTTCTTAATTTCTTCTTCGTTGGTCACCTGGGCAATAAGGCCCCTGGCAACCAGTTCTTCGTAAATCTGCATGGTGATTCTCTCCTCTTCTTACTTTCTTTATTTTACCATACTTCTGCTTTCATGCAAGGGCTTGATTCTTACATTTTTAATACAGAGGCAGCAGAGGCGCAGGGCGTACCGCAGCCGCGGATTCCCCTTAACGAACTAAAAAAAGCCCCGCCCTTATCCAAAAGGACGAAGCCCTTAAGCCCCGTGTTACCACCTGATGTTCACAGACAGCTCGCGCTGCCCGCCTCTTCGAGTACCGCGTCAGGCTCTAAAGCCAACGCCCATATACTCTAGCACGATAACGGATGCAGGACCCGTCGCAGCCTACTAAGGCTGTTGTCTGCAACAGCGCCGTTGGGTGCGAAGCTCAGGGATGTATTCATGGCCTGCATTCCACGCGCCTCTCATCATCCGGCTGCTTTCTGTCTGTTCCTGCAGGCTACTACTTGTTCCCGTCATAGCCAATTCATGAAATTATGACCATTATAGACAGACTCTCCCGGTTTGTCAAGAGTCAATCCCGGAAACCTATACAATCCCGGAAATCAGACTTTTAGGAATTTTTTAGGAATCCGCAGAGAAATCGGCTCCTTTTGCCGTTTCCTCTCCCGGGCGGTGTGCAAAGGTAAGCACAAACACGGCTCCCAGTATCAGGGCAAATCCCAGAAAATCAGGCAGCGTGAACCGGGTTCCCAGCCAGAACACGGATATGACCACCGCGGATACCGGCTCCACGCTTCCCATGATGCTTCCCTTTAAGGGTCCAATCATGCTGACGCCCTGAAGGTACAGGCCAAATGCAATGGCAGTGCCCACCACCACCACGCCTGCCAGGGCTCCCACGGTGCCCGCGTCCCATGCCACCCCATAGCTCCACGGCCGCACCACAGCTCCCATGGCAATCCCGCCAAAAAACATGCCGAATCCCAGCACCTGGTATATATCATACTTAAGTATCAGCCCTCCCGGTATGATGGTATAAATCATGGAGCTGACAGCTGCCAATAGACCCCAGAACAGGGCCTCCCCTGTGATGTGGAAGGAGTGAATGTCCCCGTGGGTGCCAATAACAAAGGTGCCAAACAGAGACAGACCAATGGCTGCCAGCTCAAGCCCCTTGGGAAGGCGCAGCTCCCGCATGCACACCACTGCCAGAATCAGGATGGGCGACAGGTACTGGAGCACGGTTGCCGTTCCCGCGTTGGATGCCTGGATTGCCATAAAATAGGTAAACTGGCAGAAGGTTATGCCGAAAATGGCAAATGCCAGCAAATGAATGGTATCCCTCTTCTTCCGGAACACCCTCAGGTTATCCCTGCCGTGAAGCTTAAACCCGGTCAGCACCAGTATAATACCCGCAAAAAAAAGCCTCACAGCCACCAGCCACGGGGCCTCGATTCCCTTCTGTTCAAATAAATACTGCCCGCAGCAGCCTGAAAATCCCCAGCAGGTTCCGCCTACCAGGGCCATTATGGTTCCTGCTGTCTGTCTCTTATCATTCTTCATCTCACACGTTAATCTCCCGCACCAGTCATGTTTCTATTTATACTTGGAAAATGCTTTATTGTCAATATTTTCGTGGGATTCACTATTTACGAATCCGGTTTTCTATACTATAATGAAGCATTGAAATGTATCTTACACCGCAGTCCGGTGTTTACATAATGGGAGGACGAAGAAATGGGATTCACATTCATCAATAAGCTGCCTACGCCGGCAGAAATCCGGGAACAATTCCCGCTGGCCCCTGAGCTGGCGGAAATCAAACATGCACGGGACGAGGAAATAAAAAAGGTATTTACCGGTGAGAGCGGCAAGTTTGTTGTCATCATCGGCCCCTGCTCAGCTGACAACGAAGAATCTGTATGTGATTACGCCGGACGCCTTGTGAAAGTCCAGGAAAAGACAAAGGACAAGCTAATCATCATTCCCCGGGTCTACACCAACAAGCCCAGAACCACCGGCGAGGGATATATGGGAATGATTCATCAGCCCGATCCTGAGAAACGGCCTGATATGTTCGAGGGAATACTGGCCATCCGCCATATGCACATGAGGGTGCTGCGGGAGACAGGTTTTTCCACCGCAGATGAAATGCTCTATCCTGAAAACATGAACTATCTCTCCGACATGATGTCCTATGTGGCGGTAGGCGCCCGTTCCGTGGAAAATCAGTTCCACCGGCTGGTGGCCAGCGGCTGCGATGTGCCCGTAGGCATGAAGAACCCCACCAGCGGAGACCTGACCGTTATGCTGAATTCCGTGGTGGCTGCACAGCTTCCCCACGACTTCATCTTCCGCGGCTTTGAAGTACAGTGCCCCGGCAATCCGCTGACCCACACCATCCTGCGCGGCGCCGTGAACAAGAGGGGCCAGTGCACCCCCAACTACCACTACGAAGACTTGAAGCTTTTATTTGACCTGTATAACAAGCGGGGACTGCAGAATCCGGCCTGTATCGTGGACACAAACCACGCCAACTCCAACAAGCAGTATCAGGAACAAATTCGCATTGCCAAGGAAGTGCTCCACAGCCGCCGTCACTCCGGAGATATAAGGAATCTGGTAAAGGGCCTCATGATTGAGAGCTATATTGAGCCCGGCAGCCAGAAAATCGGGGAACACTGCTACGGCAAATCCATCACCGATCCCTGTCTGGGATGGGATGATACGGAGCGGCTGCTGTACGAGATTGCGGATAATCTGGATTAGCACTATAACATGATTCAAGCAAACAAAACGAACAGCAAAAAGGGCTCTGCCATGCACAATCCGTCAGCATGGCAGAGCCCTTTTCTATTCCGTATTTCTGTTCTGGCAATCATTCTTTTATTTATGATTAAGCTTCCGGCTTTCGTTCCTAGCTGGCCAGCGCCGTAATCCCAAAATATGCCAGCACAATCACGCCCAGGATAATTCTGTAGTATCCAAAGAACTTAAAATCATGCTTGCGCACATAGCTCATAAGAAACCGGATGGAATAAATGGAGACCACAAAGGCAATCAGCATTCCCAGTATGGTGTAAAAAATCTGCGGTCCTGTAAATGCATTCCCCGCCAGGAAATACTTTACGATTTTCAACAAACTGGCTCCAAACATAACCGGAATTCCCAGGAAAAATGAAAACTCTGCCGCGGCAGCCCTGGAACAGCCCAAGACCATGGCGCCCAGAATGGTGGAACCGGAGCGGGAGGTTCCCGGTATCAAAGCCAGAAGCTGTACCATGCCAATGAGGAACGCTGTCTTGGCTGAAATCTGCCCCACCTTGTTAAACCTGGGATTGGTACACACGCTGCTGTTCTCAAGTACAATAAAAAGTACGCCGTACACAATCAGAGCCGCTGCCACCACATAGGCATTGAACAGATGGGCCTCCATCCAGTCATCCAGCAAAAGCCCCAGAATGGCTGCCGGAACACAGGCAATGATAATTTTAATCCACAGAGCCCAGGTGGCATCCTTCTGTCGGCTGGTCTTGGTGGGGCTGAAGGGATTCAGCTTATGAAAATACATAACCACCACGGCCAGGATGGCCCCTAACTG